>Ga0209541_10002510_pt1 | contig 34634 bp, 34 predicted proteins | sample RifCSPlowO2_01_FD_184027 | JGI IMG/M metagenome (GOLD analysis project Ga0209541, IMG submission 184027) | Groundwater microbial communities from Rifle, Colorado - Rifle CSP2_plank lowO2_0.1 (SPAdes) (version 2) | ecosystem: Environmental > Aquatic > Deep subsurface > Groundwater | place...
ACTGTCTCTTTTTTGGTGTATCCATCTCTGGTTGTAAAGACATTTTAGAAATAGTAGCAGATTTTTTTTCTGTTTTCAAGGATTATTTTCCCTGACCCACGTGCAGATGTTCAGCCTTGGAATAGTAGGTACGCTTTTGTCATTGCGAGGAGCGAAGCGACGTGGCAATCTCTTTCTTAGTTTTGAGATTGCTTCGCTTCAACATTCACCGCTCGCAATGACACAAAAGACCAAATGTCAACAAGTGCACGTGGGTCAGTTATTTTCCTCACGCTTAAATCAAACGATGATTTTCTCAAAAATTTTCCTACTTAAATTTTCTTAAAATTTCTCTCACTTTCATTTTCTTATCCTCCGTCACCTCGACCATTACGACGCCCAAATCAATCTGGCCATATAAAACGACAGAATGTAGAGGGGCAAAAAGAATTGCCGGCAAAGCCAAAAGATCCTCTTCACCCTTAACAACAATCCATGATCTATTTTTATTATTTATGTATGATCTAATTGCTTTTTTAATTATCAAAGCGGTACGTAAATTAATACTGCCTGGTGGATTGTTGTAAATTCGAAATCCTAAATCCGAAATCCGAAACAAATTCAAATTTTCTAAATTCAAATTCTTAAAACGTTTTGAATTTTTGTCATTTGAATTTTGGTATTGTTTAGAATTTAGATATTCGAGTTTAGAGTTTATGGGTTTCCTTCTCGATCTTAAATCAATAATCTTCACGTCCGGATCAAATCCGACTCTTAACATTGACATCGTCACAATATCCCCAACCGTAATCACCATAGGGTATATCGTTATATCGATATAACGATATACCTTAAGTGCAGTTTGTTCCAGTTGACTTTCCGCTCCACCGATTAGTTTTCCCAATGGTTTTCTTAATTCTTTTCTTAAATACCTCGGCAGAGTTAGAGCTTTTTTTTGAAAATTGAAAATTGAAAATTGAAAATTGTGTCCTCCCCTATCAATCTCTCCCAACCGGATTCTCTCCGAAGTCACAACTTCTCCATCATCTCCTCGAACTAACGGAGCAACTATAATTTCCATCGACGGCAAACCATTTTCAACTCTGATCTTATTTACCTTTTCTGCGTTTATTCGAGTCAGTTCAGTAACCAAAATAGAGTCTATTGTTCTATCGACAACCGCCGGTCCATAAATGTCATCAAGCCTGAAAAATCTGGCTCTTTTTAGCCATTTTCGTTCACGTATATATTGTTCCACCGCCCTCCTTCTAACCTCGTAGGTTAAAATTAGGTTGGCTAGAGGCTTTGATTTATAGAGTTTTTCCGTAGTAATTCCGATTGATACTTTTTCTGTTAATTTAAAAGCTTTATCAAGAAGTTTCTTGTGTCCAATATGAAGTCGGTCAAATGTTCCGGCAAAGACGAGATGAGAGAATCGATTCATTGATTAATTGCTTCATTGTTAGCAATATAACCATATAACAATGGAACAATGTATTTTGGTAATCTATTCTCCCAGCCTCCACCTTCCAACATCAAACGTCTAACTTTTTTTCCCTCGTACAAATATCTCTTGTAAAATCCCAAGCGCAAAATCGGATACCCAGCCGCTTCAAAAATCCGATTTGTCCATTCATTATTACCAATCACCACATCAACTCTTCCGGCAGCCTTGAGGCTATTATCTAACCAAAGCTTGTCATTATGAAAATCCTTCAAGGGTACAATCTTACTTACCTTATCATTCCATCCTTCTTTTTTAATTACCACCTCAAGCATTTTTTTTCTCTCTTGATATGTTAAAAAGTTATCACGATCTACAACTCCCACGCTCCCTATTCCTATAATCATTGTATCGATATAACGGAATGATTTTTTAATAAGATGAAGATGGCCCTTATGGAAAGGTTGGAATCTGCCGATAAAAAAACCAGTCTGATATTTTTTAACCCCATCAAAAGTCATACAGCTTAATATTTTACTAAATTAATCTCGATTTTAAATTTTCCTTCCCTGATTCTTGATTTAACAAGAAAAATTTGGTTAAAATATGGTTCTTTATTATGGTCGACGATGAAAAAATAAGTAAGCCAGATAACTCTCATGGTCTACAAGCTGTAGTTCAACGGGCAAGAAATCATCTTAAATTGATATGTCATTCGGTTCTTATTAACGATGGCGACCTTTTTGCAACAGAGAGTCAAAAGTTAATCCCATTTTTAAGATATTCGGATGCTAGAATTATTTTTGTAGAAAATTTGGGCGACGAAGAAGTAACCGATCTTAGTCTTGCAGCAATTCAATTTGCCAAAAGTTCATACCTAACTCAGGTGATACAAATTGAAGACGAAAGTGGTGTTTCGGAACAGGCTTTCAGAGTAGATGAGGAAAGGCAAGAATTTTGTCAACGTTTAGCAATATATCTAGAAAAATTGCTAGAAAGATTTAGGACAAATCCTGACAAATCTGAATTTGAACTCGCTAGAGCATTAAAAGACTACTGGAGGGGTAACACAATTTCTGATTTCCCAACAATGCTGGACGATATGGACCCAAGCTTGTTCCCAGCCACCACAAGATGGGAATTGGTTGAAATTTCTTTAGCTACTCTTGGACTTAGTCCTTTTCAAAGAAGTTATATTGAAGAACTTATCAAGGCTACCCCAAGCTTGTAACCATAATTAATGAGTTATGCTAGAATTGTAGACATGAAAAACTTGCTTTCAGAAAAAGTCTCGCTTCCACTTATCGTCTTAATCTTCTTGGTAATTTTTCCTATCTTTGCTTTTTATCTTGGATTTAAATTCTCTCCAAACGACTCTCTTACTCCCTCACCCCCAATCATTCCTTCCATTGAACCGCTTCCAACCGAACCTATATACCCAACAGTTTGGGAAAGAGATTGCCGTCCGCGTGGAAGCTGTGCACAAGATGAAACTTCATGCTTAGAAGGCACTGTTTGTAGCGGTATGCCTGCCTACAGATGTTATCCTCCTGGCTGTCCTATGCCCATATGTCTTTCTTCAGACGTAACGGTTGGTACGCCCGATGGTGAAAAAACGATCCATGAGATAACACTTGGCTCTCTCGTCTGGTCTCTCGATTCAAAAGGTCAAAAAATAGTTGCGCCTGTAATCAGAGTGGTTAAAACACCTGTTTCCCCCTCACACAAAGTAGTTCACATTATACTTCAAGACGGCAGGCAAGTCTCTGCCTCGCCGGGTCACCCGACCATTGATGGAAGAACGATTGACCTTCTCAAAGTCGGCGATGCTCTTGACGGATCAAAGGTTGTCAAAAAAGAGATCATCGCCTATAAAGACCAATTTACCTTCGACCTTCTCCCCGAAAGCGACACCGGTTTTTATTTTACCAACGGAATCCCTCTTAAAAGCAGCCTAAAGTAACCATGTCAAAATTTCTTTCTATAAATCCAAAAAAAGAAGAACAAAAAATTACTTCTTTTATAAGAAAAGTTTTTAAACAAACCGGCTTTAAAAAACTAATTATCGGCCTTTCCGGAGGAATCGACTCAACAACCAGTCTTTATTTGATAAGGAAATCTCTTCCGCCTGAAAATATTATCGTCGCCCACCTTTATTACTTCAAGCCTCAAATTTCAAACATCCAACATATTTGCTCTACTCTAAAAATTCCTGCCCAAAATCAATACATTATTTCAATAAAAATGCCTGTCTACGAACTTAAGAAATTATTAAGTATTTATTCTTCGAGCGACCCCGACGTAACGTCGGGGGAGTCGAGAAGTTCTCGATCGCGTCAAACGCGACAACCACGTTCGACGTGGCAAGCTCGAACTATAACAATTAACAATATTCGATTAGGCAATATCATGGCTCGAGTCCGCATGATCATCCTCTTTGACCTGGCAAAAAAACACAGCGCTTTAGTCTGCGGAACCGAAAATAAATCAGAACACTATCTAGGTTACTTTACACGCTTCGGCGATGCTGCATCAGACATCGAGCCGATCCAACATCTTTATAAATCACAAATTTCTCAGCTAGCTAGATATTTTAACGTCCCCGAAGAAATCATCAAAGCCAGACCCACGGCCGGCCTCTGGCCCGGACAGACCGACGAAAGACAATTTGGTTTTTCCTACCAAGAAGCCGACCCAATCCTGTATCTCTATTTTGATAAGAAACTAACAATCCGAGAGATAGAAAAACTCGGCCATAAAAACGCCAAAAAAGTCATCAACTTCGCAAGCAAAAATTCCTTCAAACACAAAACTCCCTACAACATTTTTAGCTAATTTTGTCAATATTTATGTCAAACCGCCCGCAAAGCTTTTTTAAATTCTGCGAGCTCAAATTTTAGCCTCTCAAGCAGAGGGTTTTCCTTCCATCTTCGCTCAATTTCGCCGACTAACCGCCACATATGGTCAAGCTGCTTCTCTCTCCCAGCGTTAAAATGACGAAACATACCATCTCCCTCACTCATATATCTTTCTCTCATTGCTCTCATATTGTGAATAACATCGGCAGTCTTGAGCAAAAGCGAATCTTCATGCATCTTCTCGATATGAACTAATGCCTGTTTTTTTCGCTCATCCCAGGGTAAACTTCGATCTGGCTCTGTCACATCATCTACTATAGCGGTAACTTCCTCGCCAAATTCACTTGCTAAAATCTTCCGCGCTACTCCATAATCTTCAATGCAATCGTGTAGCCAACCTGCCGCAATTACCCTCTCTGGGGCTGCAACTGACTTTAAGATATAAACTACTCCTGCGGGGTGAATAATAGATGGTAAATTCGTCCCACGTCTTTTATCTCCTTTATGGGCAAGCGTTGCAAATCTTTTTGCTCTGTCAACTAGAGATAATTGTCTTAAGGCTACCCCGTCAACTTGAGGTTCTTGCATTATTTCTAAAATATCTCAACAAACAAAAATAATAAATATCCTAAAAGCAAAACCAGGCCTTCCTCTCTTGAGATGTCATTTTTAGATCTGGAAAAAATATAAAAAATTAAAAGGCCTCCTACTATAAAAATAAACGTCTGTAGAAAATGGTTTGGAACCACCGTGCTAGCACCATTTGCCAAAATTAGTCCTCCAAAGATTACTGTGTTCGCGGCGGCCGATCCGAGATAATCTCCCAATGCCACCTCTTTTTTCTTGAGAAGAAGAGCGCGGATGACTAAAGAAAGCTCAGGCAAATTAGTACCTAATGAAACGACAATGAGGCTTATTAGAAAGGGCGAAACCTGAAACAGATTGGAGAAGTAAATCGTCTCATCAACTATATATCTGCTCGCAACAAAAACAGTCCCCACCCCGAGTACTATTTTTATCAGATCGTTGACGATATGATTTTTGTTGTGGACCAAATTATCTTTTATTCTCTCAAGGAGTCCTTTGCGTTTTTCGACAATATATACCAAATCCGCGTAAAGAAGAATTGAAAATAGTCCCTCGGCCAAGCTGATCGTCCCGTCAAGAGCAAACATGCTGGGAGCCGCAATAACAACAAGTGCAAAAATTAGGTTGTCCTTTTCCAATTGGTGGACAAGTTTTACCCCATCCCCTAAAAGAGCCAATAGCGGAATAATCAAAAGAAAGATGACGACGATACCGCCGATCAAATTTCCGACAAAGATTTCCGGTTTTTTATCGATAAGCGAGTTTACCCCGACAGAAATTTCGGGTACCGACGTTAGAATTCCCAAAAGAAAAAAAGAAACCACAAAAGAAGATAAATTTAATTTATGAGCCAACCGATCAACTGACGTCACAATCATTCCGGAACCAAACCAGATAAGTAAAAATGCAAACACGTAGAAAAATAGTTGCGGTATCATTAAATAGATATTATCAGCAATTCAAATATTTTTCAAACCTCCTATCTACCTAATAGAATAATTTTTGAGAATAAAATACTCAAATTGTGAGTATACTGATGTAAATCATGATCTTAGCTTAAAGAATAATTCTTAAATTGCGAAAAACTGGATGTCTGAGATGTATTTGAGGAAGTAACCAGTAGAATAATTTCAAGATAATCTATAATTAAACTAGCGTCCGAAAACACATCGAGTTCAGTTTGAGCAATTTAGAGAATTTATTCGAAAATTTTCCGTACTTATTCTCTCCTAAAAACCGTCTCGTCTTCCTCCACCGTATCCTCCACCACTTCCACCACCGCCAAAATTATTTCGCGGCCTTGGAGGTCTGGCTTCAGAGATGACCAGTTTTCTTCCTTTGTTGTCTTGACCATTCAAAGTATCGATTGCCTTTTGTGCCGCTTCTTCTGTCTCCATCTCGACAAATCCGAAACCTTTTGATCTTCCGGTGTCTTGATAGCGAATCACCGAAGCTGAAACGACATTGCCTGCTTGGCTAAAAAGATCACGCAGCTCCTCATCAGATATCTCATATAAAAGATTGCCTACATAAAGCTTTTTGTTCATGTAATATCACCTCCTTTAGAGTTTGTTTACGAACTTATAACATAAGTGAGTATTACAAACTCTTAAGCCCGCCAAAACTCGCTCTTCAAAACGTCGAGCGAATAGCGATGAGTTTAGTTTTGAAGTAAAAGTCGGCGGGGATTCTTTAAATAAACCAATTACTATTTTGAAACAAGAAGTTTGAAAACCTCTCACGAATATATTTGAATAAATTTTAGCGGAATCTGTTGAAGCTCTTCTGGAGCTAAACAAAAATTCTCGGAACGTTTGGCGTTCTAAGGAACGTCTGACGTTCTAATTATTCAAAGTATAACAAGAAATAATCAAATGTCAAAAGATTTTTTTGCGGCGTCTATTGACAAAAGAAAATCTTCGTATCTATAATGAAATTAATGACTCCTGATAATTCTGTCTCAAATAACTTACCTCCATTTCTTACAAATTCTTCCTCGCAAAACCATATCAGCCTTTGGCTAACCTTTGAATATGTTATTCTTTTTATTGCTCTTTATGCAAGCACCATATCTTTAGCTGGTATTACTAGCCATGCCATTGACCAATTCATCCCTGATAGTACAAATCTCACAAATATTATCTATCAATCTGAGTTTGAACGGGGCATGTTACGTGGCTATATAGCAACTATAATCGTATTCTACCCGGTATTTTCTCTTCTATTTTTGCATCTCAAGAAACTGGAATTAGCAAATCCCCAACTCAAGAGCATAAAAGCAAGAAAAATGTGCATATATATCACTCTCATAGTTACATTTCTTATAACAGCGGCAAACATCACTTCTACTTTATACGGATTCCTTGCCGGCACTACAACCTCAAATTCTCTTCTACATTTTATTGCTACACTCTTTATAAGCGGTGGAGTTTTTGTCTATTATCTTTGGCAAGTTAAAGATGACCGAAAAATTAATGCGTAATACCTATATCACAATTACAATCCTCACCATTATATATCTTGCCGCGCTTTTTTACGGATTTAGCCAAATCGGTAGCCCATTTGAGGCTCGCCATGTAAAAGTTGATGAAAATCGAGTGCGCAAGTTACACAATATCAAAAGTTTAATTGAAAACTACTATTCTACCCATCGCATATTACCCCAAAATTTATCCGATCTAAATATAACTGATCAAGCTTCTATTAAGGATGATGTAACGAATCAATTTTATAATTATCAATCAGTCGACCTTGATAGCTACCAGCTGTGTGCCACCTTTGATACTTCGAACCAAAAAAAGGACTTAAGCGCTTATCCACCACCCTCCTTTCCATCGTTCCTTCATCCTAAGGGATACTATTGTTCCGATATGGAAATTCCGGAATATCTTAAAATAAAATCCAACTTTCAGCCTATCCCCCCAATCCAGATAACCCCAACACCTGCACTTTTCCTACCAACTCCTACAATAAAAATATACTTTTCACCCTGCGGAAAATACAAAACGACTAAAGAATGTGATTCTGCTTACTTGGACGGACTACAATGTTCCTGGTACGCCTGCAAATATGTCTGTCTGACAACCGGAACTGACGCAGCTGAAGTATGTAGCGGGAACACTTTAAAAGTAGTCACAGAATGACTTTCGTTCTTCTGTTATAATCTTCCTATGACCATAGAGGAAAGGCTTAATCTCATCAAACAAGTAGGCGAAGAGATAATTCAGGAAGACGAGCTAGTTAAACTTCTTGAAAGCGGCGAACAGCTCATTGCCTACGACGGCTTTGAACCATCCGGCCAGATCCATATCGCCCAAGGAATAGTCCGCGCCATCAATGTTAACAAAATGACCAAAGCCGGTATCAAATTCAGAATGTGGGTGGCCGACTGGCACGCCATGGCAAACAACAAACTGGGTGGAGATTTAGACAAAATCAAAACAACCGGCAAATATTTTATCGAGGTCTGGAAAGCGTCCGGCATGGATTTATCCAAGATCGAGTTCTTGTGGGCGTCGGACATGGTCAAAAAGAGCGACTACTGGAAACTTGTCCTTCAAGTTGGGAAATCCAATGCCTTAAGGCGATTCATTAGAACCGCCGAAATGATGGGAAGACAAGAATCCCTTAACTCTCTGACCGGAGCCCACATCATCTACTCCTGCATGCAGGTGGCTGACATTTTTATGCTGGGAGCAAAAATAACCCAGCTTGGCATGGATCAGAGAAAAGTCAACATGTTGGCCCGCGAGATCGGCCCCCAGCTCGGTTACTGGAAACCGGTTGTCGTCTCTCACCACATGCTCATGGGACTTCGCCCTCCAACCCCCGGGGTTGAGGAGGAGTCCCGAAACGAAGTTCGGGATAAACTCCGCGACGGGAAAACCCCGGGGGTTAAAGATAAAATGGCAAAAACAATTGCGCTCAAAATGTCCAAATCCCTCCCCGACTCCGCCATTTTTATGACCGATACCTACGAAGATGTCAAAAGAAAAATCGGTAAAGCCTATTGTCCGGAAGGAATTGTCGAAGAAAATCCTATTCTTGAGTACTATAAATTTATTCTATTTGAATCTTTAGATAGGCTGGGACTCCAGAATATCGTTGTTGAGCGACCTCAAAAATTCGGCGGCCCGGTCATCCTCAACTCCTATGAAAATCTTGAAAGGCTCTTTAAAGAAAAACAAATCCATCCTTTGGACCTCAAAAACAAAGCTATAGAGCTTCTCGACAAACTCCTCCAGCCCGTCCGCAAGCACTTCGAAGAAAACCTCTATGCTAAAGATCTTCTTCAGAAGGTAAAAAGTTTCCAGATTACGCGATGAGTTAAGAATTACACTATTGCAGAAGAAACTCTCTTGACTACTCCCCTCTCAAAAATCGACGGGATAATCTTCTCGGACGTCGGCTTCTTTACCAGCCCGGCCAGATTCTCTGCCGCCTTGATCAACATATTTGAAGTAATAGATATAGCTCTATGATCTAACGCACCGCGAAATACACCTGGAAAAGCCAAAGCATTATTTACCTGATTTGGGAAATCAGACCGCCCGGTAGCTACCACAGCCGCACCTGCTGCCAAGGCCGCACCCGGCATAATTTCGGGAGTCGGATTGGCAAGCGCAAACACAATTGCTCCCCTATTCATAGAAGCCACCATCTCTTGACTCACTATCCCGGCAGACGACACACCTATGAAGACATCACTTCCTTTTATAGCTTTTTTCAAGTCTCCGGATATATTTTGGCTGTTAGTTATCTTTGTCAAACTTTCTTTATACTGATTGTTTCCTCTTCTTCTTTTGTATATTATTCCTGCTCGGTCGCAGACCAAGATATTTCTTGCTCCCCTCTTGTGGATCAACTTAACTATCGCCGATCCTGCAGCACCAGCGCCCGACACAACGATCTTCACATCTTGGATTCTTTTCTTGACCACAATAAGAGCATTTGTCAAGGCAGCCAACGATACGACAGCCGCTCCCCACTGATCGTCATGGACAACCGGTATATCAAGTTCTTTTCTTAAACCTTCCTCGATTAAAAAACATCTAGGAGATGCTATATCCTCCAGACAAATTGCGCCAAAGGTGGGACTTATCGCCTTAACTGTATCGATGATTACTTGAGGTTCTTTTGAAGATAAAACAATTGGTACGGCGTCGATATTGGCAAAACGCTTGAAAAGCGCACATTTTCCCTCCATGACTGGCAGTGCTGCCAAAGGCCCAACGTCTCCTAGTCCAAGTACAGCCGACCCATCCGAAACTACTGCAACAAAATTGCCTTTGACTGTATATTTGCCGATCTCGGACTCGTGCTTGGCAAGATAGCTGCTCACCGACGCCACACCGGGAGTATAAACAAGCGAAAGGTCCCATCTGTCTTTGATATCTATTTTAGAAACGACTTCAATTTTTCCTCTGTTTTTTTTATGTAACCTGAGAGCTTCTGTGCCTAAATTTTTACTCATTTTTTTCTTTATCCTAATTTCTGCTAATTTTACTAAATATTGCCATTGATTTATTTTATTTTTTCCTTCACAATATTTACCATGATCCGTCCCTCAAAAGAAATCATCGATCAGTCTTATGTCAAAGACTACGAAAAACTTTATCAAGAAGTCAAACAAGACCCGGAAGCTTTCTGGGAAAATATTGCTCATGAACTCTTATGGTTTAAACCCTGGAATAAAGTTCTAGACTGGAATTATCCCTACGCCCGTTGGTTCGTGGGGGGTCAATGCAATATAGTTTACAATGCGCTTGATCGCCACCAAAAGACTCCAACCAAAGATAAACTTGCCTATATCTGGCAGGGTCAACCCTCACCCGGTGAAGCAACCGCCGGCAAAGACGGACCTGTCAGAACATTTACTTATGGACAACTCAATACCGAAGTCTGTAAATTCGCCAACGTTTTAAAATCGCTAGGTGTTCGGAAAGGAGACCGTATAAGCATTTATCTCCCGCGTATACCGGAGCAATTCATCGCCATGCTCGCCTCTGCTAAAATCGGCGCCATCCACTCGGTAGTATTTTCAGGATTCTCCGCCGACGCCTTAAAAAACAGAATTATGGACGCCCAATCAAAAGTTGTCATCACAACCGACCGCTATCCCTATAAGGACAAAATACTCGAATCCAAAAGAACAGTAGATGAAGCCGTAAAAGATATAAAATCAGTTGAAAATATAATTCTTGTTAGACGTTTGAAGTTGGAAGTTGGAAGTGAGAAGTTGGAAGAAAAATCACAATCCTCAAACCTCCAACCTCCAACCTCTAACTATCCAAATTATCATTGGTACCACGAACTCATGGCTAAAGCCGACACTGTCTGTTCAACTGAAATAATGGACGCCACCGATCCGCTCTTCCTTCTTTATACTTCAGGCTCAACAGGAAAACCAAAAGGCGTACTACATTCTCACGCCGGCTACATGGTAGGCACCTATATTACATTGAAGTGGGTATTTAACCTTAATTCAACTCAAAAAACCTTAAACTTCCAACCTCAAACTTCAAACAGTGACGAGATTTGGTTCTGTACTGCTGACGCAGGCTGGGTCACTGGCCACAGCTATATCGTCTACTCTCCGCTTATCAATGGAGCAACAACTTTTGTTTACGAAGCTACTCCCGACTATCCTCATCCCGGAATCTGGTGGCAGCTAATCCAAAAATACAAGATCACAAAATTCTATACAGCCCCGACTGCTATTCGAGCTCTAATGAGACTTGGAGATGATATTCCGAATAAATATGATCTTTCTTCTCTTCAAATCTTAGGAACTGTCGGGGAACCCATAAATCCTGAAGCCTGGCTCTGGTATCACAAAACAATCGGCAAAGAACGTTGTCCGATCATGGATACCTGGTGGCAGACGGAAACAGGAATGTTTATGTTGACACCCCTACCGTCGGTGCCTTTAAAACCGGGAAGTTGCTTTAAGCCATTCTTTGGGGTCGAAGCTGACGTTGTAGATGAAAATGGGAATTCGCTACAAATTCAACCGTCGTCAAAAAATGTTAACCAAGATAGAACCTCCGAGGTTGAGGAGGAGCGACGGGACCTGCCTGCCGGCAGGCAGGAAACCTCGGAGGTTAAAATGACTAAACAGGGATATCTCGTCATCCGTAAACCCTGGCCGGCGATGCTCCTTGACGTCTATAACAATCCGCAGAAATACAGGGAAACGTACTTTGAGAAAATCCCTGTAAGCAAGAAGTTGGAAGTTGGAAGTGAGAAGTTAGAAGAAAAATCAGAATCCTCCAACATCCAATCTCCAACCTCAAACAACTTTAGCGATTTTCTCTACTTCACTGGTGATTCAGCCAAAAAAGACGAAGACGGATACTTCTGGATCATCGGAAGAAACGATGACGTCATCAAAGTCTCCGGCCATAGATTAGGCTCTGCCGAGTTAGAGTCTGCCTTTGTGGCACATCAGTCCGTTGCCGAAGCCGCAGTCATCGGCAAGCCGGACGAAGTAAAAGGAGAAAAAATCAAAGCTTTTGTCATTCTTAAAAAAGGAGTTAAGCCCACCGATCAACTGAAAACCGAACTGGTCCAGCAAGTCCGCAAGATGATTGGCCCGATCGCCACCCCCGACGAGATCGACTTTGTGGAAAAATTGCCCAAAACCCGCAGCGGGAAGATAATGCGAAGGGTTCTTAAAGCACAAGAATTAGGTCAGCCCCTAGGGGATACTTCTACTCTGGAGAATTAATTACCCCATTCTATCCTTTAACATCCTCTAAGCTCCTTTAAATTACTTTATTAACCTTAAAATCCTCCACAACTTAGCACTCGCCTTTTCAGAATTATTCGTTCACGGCTCGTGCTGCGTTTGTTGGAGGATGTAAGGCTCTGTAAATTCGCTTCGCTCATTAACAGCCCCTAACAAACGCACCGAGTCCTCAGAAATGTCTTTGGACTCGGTTGCGTGTAGTTAGGTTGGATGTTTGAAGTTTGACGTTTGATGTTTTGGACTTCCAACTTCCAACTTCTCACTTCTAACTTTTCTTATCCTCCTAACCCGCCTGCTGGTTCGTTTTGGAAATCTTTCGGCAGGTGATGGGTTATAAGATTTGTTTCGCCCCTTATCATATGATCTTATAGTAACTTATAATCGGATCCTTCAAACTTATCTTTAGAACTTTTAAATAGAAAAAAATTGTCAATATAATCATCATATACATACCCTATAGCATTTGTCAAGGGGTATTTTTATTTGAAGTAAAAATACCCGCAAAAAATGCTAATGACAAGAAGAGTCTTGAAGTATTTAAAACATGCAGAAAAATGAGGCAAGTTTTATTTAGTCTGTCTATTCAATCCATATCACCACTAAAGGTGGTCATCTTATAGTATAATGGGCTATGGAAATACGCAGGCGGTTATCAAAAATTGGAACTGGCGTACTAGCCCAATCGGTGTTTTTTCTATCGAGATATTACTCACCAGATGTATTCGATTCGTTGACAGGCGGCGCAGACGGTAGGGCAAATTTGGAACATGGATTTTTCGGAATGGGAACAGTGCTTTTATTAAATGGTATTGGATTAAACCTGAAAACAGCCTCAATTTATTATGCAGGTTCACGTGTACTTGCCGAAGTACTTCAGTCAAACGGATTCCAAAGTTCAATACAAATAGGGGACTTGCTGTCCGACGGCACAGGAATACTATTGGGTGTTGCGTGTTGCGCTCTGCTTGATAGATGCTTTCCTAAATCTATAAAAGGTAGTTAACAACCACTCTTATCCTCCTTAGCTTTACAATTAAAATTATTCCTTGCTGCGAAAAAAATTCAACCACTTTTTTTATATATAACCTTGTATACCCAACTAACATATAGTTTATGCAATAAGTTTTCTCGATTTAATTTCTCTGCTATGGTAAACTTTTTCTATGCCGGATTTTGATAAACTCCAAAAACTCTGTCAACTTGTCCGCTACGGCATCTTAACCTCAACAACGACTGCTGGATCCGGCCACGCGACTTCTTCGCTCTCTGCAGTTGAACTTATGACAACGCTCTTTTTCGCTGGCTTCTTAAAATATGATCTTGACCATCCTGAAAATCTTGCTAATGACCGCGTCATCTTTTCCAAAGGCCATGCCTCGCCTCTTCTCTACTCGTTGTATCATGCCGCTGGAGTCTTGACTCACGATGAACTTTTAACTTTACGAAATTTTGACTCGTCACTCGAAGGCCACCCTACTCCTAGATTTAAATACGTTGACGTAGCAACAGGATCTTTGGGACAAGGACTGTCAATTGGGTTGGGAATGGCGCTTGGAATAAAGTTGAAGGTTGGAAGTTGGAAGTTAGATGAGAAAAATATTTTAAACTTCAAACCTCTAACCTCTAACTTCCCACGGGTATTTGTGTTATTGGGTGATTCCGAAATGGCAGAAGGTCAGGTATGGGAAGCTATGGAAATCGCTTCATACTACAAGCTAAATAATCTGATTGCAGTCGTCGACGTCAACCGCCTCGGCCAGCGAGGAGAAACCATGCTTGGCTGGGACCTGGGAACTTATGCAAAACGGGCAGAAGCCTTTGGCTGGGAAGCAATTGTCGTTGAAGACGGCCACGATCTTCAAAAAATCTATCAAGCGTTTATGAAAGTCGTCCCAGATAGAACCTCCGAGGTTGAGGAGGAGCGAAGCGACGGGAAAACCTCGGAGGTTAATTTAGGCAAACCAAAAATGATCTTCGCCAAAACCATCAAAGGCAAGGGCGTTTCCTTTTTGGAAAACAAAAATGGCTGGCACGGAAAATCAATACCAAAAGAACAATTACAGGAAGTGTTGAAAGAATTGGGAAAGGTTGACCTTAATGCTAGGGGGACTATCGTTAAACCTACTCAGTTGGAAGTTAGAAGTTCGAAGTTAGAAGTTAATCTAAAAACCTCCAACCTCCAACTTCCAACCTCTTACCAATTGGGTTCTTTCGTGGCTACTCGTCAAGCCTACGGTGACGCTTTGATCGCTCTAGGTGAAATTTATCCTCGAATAGTTGTTATTGATCCTGAAATTTCAAATTCTACCTATGCCGAAATGTTCCGTGAAAAGTTTCCTAACCGTTTTTTTGAAGTATTTATTGCAGAACAAAATGCTGTTTCAATGGCAGTCGGGCTAGAAAAAATGGGGTTTATTCCCTATCTTGCAACCTTTAGTGCCTTTTTTTCCCGAGCTTTTGATCAACTCCGAATGGCACAATATTCTTTGGATACATACCATCTAGACAACGATCGTGGTCTAGATGGTAGTGGACCAAACTTAAAACTTGTAGGAACTCATTCGGGAGTTTTTGTAGGCCAAGATGGGCCGTCCCAGATCGGACTCGAGGATTTATCTCTAATGAGAAGCCTCTTAAATAGTACGGTACTCTACCCTTCTGATGCTTTATCTGCTTTTAAATTAATTCTTGAAATGAATCATACGCCTGGAATTTCATATTTGAGAACAACCCGCAACCCGACAGCAATAATATATAAACCCGATGATAAATTTAAAATCGGCGGGTCTAAAATTCTTTGTCAAAGTCCAAATGACAAAGCTGTTGTATTTGCAGCTGGTATCACAGTGCATGAAGCATTAAAAGCCCATGAAGAGTTAAAGAAAGAGAATATTTCAATATGTGTAGTAGATCTTTACTCAGTCAAACCTCTTGATAAAAAAAATGTCCGCGAAATTGCTCAAAGATGCAAAAACGTACTTGTCGTCGAAGATCATTACCCTTACGGCGGCCTCGGCGAAGCAGTTTCTCAAGTTCTAGCATCTAACATCCAACATCCAACATCTAACTTCATTCACCTTTCGGTGAATAAACTTCCTCGCTCCGGCACACCCGTTGAACTTCTCCACTACGAAGAAATCGACGCAGCTGCAATCATAAACAAAGTCAAATCGCTGATACTTGACAAAGATTAATGACTATGGTACTATGACTATAGTCAGTTATTATTTACGGTTCAATTTATGCAGCAAATAGTTTCAAAATCACAGTTTAAACCGCAAGCTTTAGAATATTTACGCAGGGTGGAAAAAGACAAAAAACCACTTATCATAACCCACTTGGGCAAACCTGTAATAAAGATTATTCCTTTTAGCGAAAATGTTAAGGATAAACTTCAAGCCTTTCGCAATACTGTTGTCTTTTTTAAACAACCAACAAAGCCTGTCGGACAAGATGATTGGGAGGCATTAAAATGACAATTCTCGATACCCATGTTTTGATCTGGTGGCTTGATCAACCGGATAAATTATCCAAAAAAGCCAAGCAGGAAATAGATAATGCAGTAATAAAAACTGAACTCAAAGCATCATCAATAAGTATTTGGGAAATATGTTTGCTTGTTAAAAAAAATCGCCTCAAACTCACAATGGATTTACAAAGCTGGATTGACAAGATAGAAGAGTTGCCTTTTCTCCAATTTATCCCTGTTGATAATAAGATAGCCCTAAAGTCCGTACTTCTCAATAATAAATTGCATCAAGACCCCGCTGACCGGATAATAATTGCAACTACCTTAATTTATGGGACTAAGTTGGTAACCAGCGATAAAAGAATACTGAAATATAAGGAGGTCAATTCAATTTGGTAAGAGAGATTGTCCACCCGCAGGGTGGACAAGCACTAAATTTAATGTCCCAGATACCTTCTCATCGCTTTAGTCGCAAACAAAACAAGCGAGGCGAAGATGATAAAGGTTAGATAATTACCCGTCGAGACTGTCTCTGTATGAAATACTTCAGCCAAAGATGAAATCTTAACGATCATATATTGAAGGATAAAGGGAATAGAGAAAGCGATGAAAAATGCGGCAGAAATAAACTTCTTGTAATGTTTCCTAATTGACTGATGTGATAACCAAAGGTCGATAAAAATAAACGACTGAATAAGCGCCAGCACCGAAAAAGACGCAGTGCGACGAAACCGTTCACCGTCGGTGAATAGGAAATATGACGAAATAACTATCACGGTTGCCAAAAGCCCTACCGTAAAAATGTATTTTCTCCCAAAAGAAGACAAAAGTTCAAGCTCTCTTTGTGGCGGCTGCCTCATAACGTGTTCATCTCGAGGAGAGAAAGCTAAGGCTAAAGCCGGAACTCCATCGGTCACCAGATTGATATATAAAAGCTGGATTGCAAAAAAAAGATTTGGGATACCCAAAAGAAGCGCTATAATTAGAGATAGAGCCTCCGAGACGTTGCAAGAGAGAAGATACTTAACGGCATTTTTTAAATTTTTAATAATATTGCGTCCCTCTTCAACAGCGTTAACAATCGTGGCGAAGTTATCGTCGGTGATCACCATATCAGCAGTTTCGCGCGCAACATCGGTGCCAATAAGCCCCATTGCAACACCGACATCTGCTTGCTTTAACGCTACTGCGTCGTTGACGCCGTCTCCTGTCACAGCAACTATCTCGCCACTCTCCTGATAGAGTTTTACAATGCGTGACTTATGGAAAGGAGTCGTGCGGGCAAAGACTTTTACTCTGGATAATTTTTTAAGAAGATCCTCGTCTGAATACTCATCAAGCTGTTTGCCTGTCAAAATCTCGTCGCCTTCTTTGATGAAACCGGTCGTAACACCAATAGCCTCTGCCGTGATTTCGTTATCGCCTGTGATCATCACCGTTTTTATCCCTGCCTCTTTTGCTTTGGCAAGAGCTGTCAACACTTCCGGCCTGGGTGGATCGTGCATCGCAACCATCCCCAGGAAAGTCATGTTAGAAGTTTGAGGTTCGAGGTTTGAGGTTTTTAACTTTTCACTTCCAACTTCCAACCTCTCACCTCCAACTTGCTTATAAGCAAAGGCCAATACTCTCAATCCTTTTTTTGCCCATTTTTCCATCGTCTCCTCAATAGTCTTGATCTTTTGGGGACTTAAACGTTCATGTTTTTCCCCGATCAACATCGAATCGCATATTTCAAGTATCGATTCCGGCGCCCCCTTCGAAAACAGCATTTTGTCATGCTGAACTTGTTTCAGCATCTGTTTTTTAGATTGCAGATCCCGAAACGAGTTCGGGATGACAGACTGAACTAACACGCTCATTCTTTTTGTCACACTATCGAATGGCATTTCTTCAAGCAGCTTCCATTCTTTTCTTACCATCTCAGGTATTAGTCCCATTTTATGGCCCAAATATAATAACGCTCCTTCGGTCGGGTCGCCCAAGACGTCATATCCACCATGATCATGGACAAATACTAAAGAAGCTGTCGAACAGAGAATACCATTGAGCAGAAGTAGATCAAAAGCCGTTTGAGGTTGAAGGTTTGAGGTTTGAGGAGAAACTTCCAACTTCCAACTTCCAACTTCCAACTTTTTGCTATCAACGAATATATCTTTGACTTCCATCTTGTTTGTAGTCAGCGTTCCTGTCTTATCGGTCGCAATCAATGTAACGCTTCCCAAAGCCTCAATTGCCGAAAGCTTTCTAATTATGGCTTTGCGCTTAGCCATCTCTTTTACACCTATCGCCAAGGTAATCGTCATGACCGCAGGCAGCCCTTCCGGGACAACGGCTACTGCCAACGATATAGCCAAAAGGAAGGCTGGAAAATGTCCTGCCCCTTGCAATAAACTCAAAACGAAAACCAGTAGGGAAAGACAGATGCCGACGATTCCTATTATTTTAGTCAGTCCTTCAAGTTTTTTTTGCAGAGGTGTTTTTGACTCCTCTATTATTTCTATATGTCTTGCTATCTGACCAAACTTAGTCCTCATTCCTGTTGCAGTAACCCTTACGTATCCTCTACCTTTTACCACAATGGTTCCGGTAAAAATAAATTCTTTTATTTTTTTAGTAACAGGTAATGATTCACCGGTTAACGCAGCTTCGTTTATTTCCAGATTTCTTTCCTCGATAATTTTTCCATCGGCCGGAATCTTGAGCCCCTCCTCAACAAAGATAAGATCCCCTGGCACCAGATAACGGCTGTCTATCTCTTGTTCTTTATCATCACGAATTACGCGGACTTTTGTGATGGTCATCTTTTTCAGGAGACTGATTGCTGCTTCCGCCTTACTTTCCTGATAAAGACCGAAAAGTGCATTTAAGATAACTATACCAATGATAAGAGTACCGTCAACTTTTTCTCCGACTAAGAATGAAAGAACGGCAGCAAGAATAAGGAGAATTATTAAGAAATTATTGAATTGTTCAATAAATTTTATGAGGATTGGCTTTTTCTTTACGTCAGTTATTACATTTAGACCATTTTGATTTAGAATTCGTTCTGCTTCTTTTGTAGTAAGCCCTTTCATATTTTCTTTTATTGACTTTTTTTGTATTTTAGCTCGAATTACAAAATTCCGCTAGATTGTTTTAACGAGCTGGTTTTTGTCATTGCGAGCGATGATTTCTTGCTTGCGCAAGCAAGTTGAAGCGAAGCAATCTCATTTAATATAATAGAGATTGCCACGTCGCTTCGCTCCTCGCAATAACATCTAAGTTAATTTCGTAATTCACATTATTTTAACAAATTTTAAACATTTAATAACAAATCATGATTTAAGTTTTATGTACGCTTCCTCCATTGTCCAAATAATCTGGCCGATAATTTTTTCCGCCTCCTTAAAATTTATAGCTTTAAGATTATGAGGAAAGTAATGGAAAATCTGATTTCTACCAAGCTTCCAAGTAATCCAGACTTTTTCTGCAAATTCTTTTGTCACTGTTTCTTTCATTTTTTTATAGAGCGAGCGCTCTCCTAATTTTCCTTCCAGATTCGGAGACATGAGCTTCCCCAGCCGGAGATGGTCGGAGATGTAATCAAGATGGGAGATAAATTTCACATCTTTAAAGATCTGCTTTAAAAATCCCTCATAAGCTTTGGCAAAAGGAAATACCAAGAACGAATAGTCTTTGAATCTATATACATTCTGTTTGTTTACTTCATTCATCAAATACTGACCCTCCAGGATTAGATCTTTTTGGGGTTGTGTCAGATACTGCCAAAACTCTCCATATTTATCAGGCGGAGTATTCATTCTTATAATAATATCTTACCCGCTTCCCCTTGACAAGAAGAAGAAGTAACATACAATTCATGGTAGAAAATATCGATTCCTTAGCGCACACGCCTACTAGACTACCAACTATGGGGAGAGATCCGTTTTTAAAAACTGTTGATTTAATAAGGAATGAGGTTAAAGATAGAACTTTTCATTTGCCAGAAATATTGATTGGTGTAGGAGAGATACTTGCTAGTGAAAGAAACGCGCTGGCAGAATTTAAAAGAGCTGCTCAAGATCTTCCTCCAGATTTGCAGGCAAATTTTATCGCTGGCTTTGCGGCTGGTGTTTCACGACAGCTATTTGGAATAGAAGGAGAAGTTCCTTTGAACCAAGAAAGAGCATTTACTACTCAGATAAAAGAAACCGAACAATTTTTAAGAAAAGCACTACAAGCGGGTTCTCTTGGACATGACAAAGCTGTTGAAACTCCTACTCAATCCCTCTCTCTACCAAAATAAAACGATTTTTGACACTGGTCGGCTAAGTAAGACTTTTTAACTCAAAATTCCACTCCACCTTCCACTCCACCTTTCAGGTGTAACGGCTTATCGAAACAACCTGTAAAGACTTTTTCGCAAATAATGTAAATTCACTACTTGACTTTATCATTAATAAAGGTTAGATTAATTCTAATGAGCATAATTATTAACTGGATAAAAGCAAACAAACTTACTTTTGTTCTTCTTTTGATTGTTGGTTATTTTGTCTTCAATAAATTTTTCTCTTCTGCCTCGTACCAAATGGTTACCCGTTACGGAGGAGTCGACATGGGTTCAGAAATAGCCATGAAATCGGCTCCAGCTATGGGAATCGGAGGTATGCCTATCGGACGGTCTGACTATATCCCTCCTATTCAGGAAGCTCCTCCAACCACAGATGTAGCCAACCGGCTTGTAATAAGCGAATCATATCTTTCCCTTTTGGTCCAAAGCGTAGTTGATGCCCAAAATCAAATCATTCAAACCGCAGAAAGCCTAGGCGGATATATGGTAAACAGCAATCTCAACAATCCTCAGGACGCGCCAACAGCTACGATCTCCGTTCGGGTGCCTTCTGCTAAACTCAGGGAGGCTTTGGAAGTTTATCGCGGGCTGGCGGTGAAAGTCGTATCGGAAAATTTGACCGGACAGGATGTAACCGATCAGTTTGTCGATAACAAGGCCCGTTTGGAGACATTAGAAAAAACCAAGGCTAAGTTTGAGGAGATTTTTGACCAGGCGGTCAAAATCGAGGACATATTGACTGTTCAGCGTGAAATCATCAATTTACAGGCAGAAATTGACTCTGTCAAAGGCCAACAAAATTACCTTGAGAAAAACGCCCAGATGGCAAGGTTAACCGTCTACCTCTCAACCGACGAATTTGCCTTACCCTATGCTCCATCCGAATCCTGGAGGCCGGAAGTGATCTTCAAGCAAGCAGTCAGATCTCTTGTTGCCCAAGTTAGAAAAGTCGGAACAGCCTTTATCTGGCTGGCTGTATATTCTGTAATTTGGATACCGGTCTTAGTTCTTTTCTTCTATCTGAAAAGAAGAAATAAACTCTCTCAGTAACTAAATCTGCATTATTAAAAAACTTCTTATATCAAATCCTGTTGAACACTCTATGTCATCCTGAACTAGTTTCAGGATCTTTTATTTTGAATCAGATGCTGAAATAAATTCAGCATAACATCTATTCAAGCGGATCTGATATTACACTTGATAAAATCAGGATTATATCCTATAATGTCCAACAGTTCATAGGTTTATCAATCCGTTATGCTAATTTTCAATTATTCATCTTAAGCAATGAACGACAGACCATCTTTTCGTCGTGATCATTTCTTAAAACTCGTAGGAGCTGGGACTTCAGGCGGTTTCGTCATACCTGGACTATTCAATTTATTTGGGATGAGACTCCCCGACCCAATACCCCTTGAACAGGCGCCCAAACCAGATCTGATCCACGGTATTCCCGTGTACGGAGCAAGATCCCCAATCAGAGACACTCAAGTTCTTCAGGCAATTGCTGAACGAGAAGAGAAAAGAATTTCCGACCGATTTGCTCGGCTTTACGCCGCAGGTGACCGAGATGGAATTGTTGATTTGCGGGGTCAAACATTTGCTCCTCACTCTAGGCGGTTAGAAGTCATAGTCCCAAATACAGTCTACCACAATCCCGACCTGTTGACTAGGGACGGAAAGTACCCCTACGATTTTGTCCGATGGTATCTTCATCAGCTTGCGGCGCTTGAGCAAATTGTGCAGGGAGCTGCTCAACAACGCTCCTTAATTCCTTATCAAGACGACTTAGCTCAATTCTCGCTTGATATTGCTAGAATCGACGTGGTGGACGACAAACTTTACCGAGAAACCGGTAGAAACCCGTATCAAGATCCTGTCTGGGCATCAGATCAGTTTAGCCGCTGGGGTTTTGACATTGACAGCCGACATATTTTGAGTTTAGATCACTTAGCCTTGATACGAAAAGGAAGGACTTGGGAGTCGGCCTTTAAACTTGCTGATGAAAGAGAGGTAAAAATCGACAGCGGTTTATTGGCTGGTTTGTTAGTCACACTTCTTGGAGCCGAGAATCTTTTCCCTTATGAAGTGGAAGTCATGAACGAGAAAGATTACGCTCCGCTAATTTCTATTTATGAACCTTACAGAGGCGACATGCTATCTCGTTTCGACCAACACCAGATCTCTCCAGCCACTCTACCACTGATTGAAGCCGCTATAGACCGCGTCCGCATGCGCTCAATCTATACAACAAACGCCAAGCAGCACGAACAATTAGGCCTTCCCCCAAGAGCAACTTTTAGTTTTAGTCTTAACGGACAACCCATCCTAGTCAGAAGATTAACCACTCCAAGAGGAATCGGCGATGAGCAATATATTGCCCAAGCTGTTGAAGGTGTGGGAGAACAAGTTTCAGGCCATGGATATCGTTTGGATCGTTCTCAATACGGTAATGCCTATCCCTTTTTAATTGCAAATTTGTCTCTTGGTGATGAAAAGATATTTCACATGCCATTGCCGCAGCTGATTTTGAAAACTGCCCACCGAGGAGGCGAGACTGAACCGCGTTTTGATATAACGCTGACTGAAAAAGTTCATAATCCAGAAAGGTTTATAACCCTTAACGTCATTTCTACTGAAGAGTTAGGTGAATATTCTCGGCGATCCGGCCGTGTATTTGCGTCTGCTCCGATTCCAGGTACAGATACAGTCCATATTTGGGAGTGGAAGCGCGACCCAGAGCTTGACGCGAGAGATTTTGCAGCTCTTCTTCCGTGTCTTCTGCTATCAGGTTTAGCGGGGAGTGCAATATTATCTTACATATTAGAACGTAAAGATTGAACAAGAAAATATTGTATTTGATCAAACATTAGCTAGAGTTTATTCTGCGCTGGCCGCTTGCGCCACGCCACTGTCAGCGGATAAAACATACTTTTATACTCCTCCAAAATTTCCTTTGCTTCGAGAAGATCTCGATATCTCTGCCTTGTAGAAAAAATACTTTATTGGAGAGAATACTTAAGTGGCGATTCGCGCTGGCTTTTCCAGCAATCGCTCTTCCTGAAGATACTTCTCTAATATTGCGTTTGCATTGTGTAGGTCTTGATAACTTTCTCTATGAGTTTCGTGTAGGTAATAAGCGCTATTTATCATTCCCAAAAAAATACTCCAGGCAGCCACAGCTGAAGGGAGATGCTTTGCCCACCGTATTAATTCTGGCTCTTGTCCAACTCCACTAGTATCTGTTACTATGCTTAATAAACCCGGAATCGACAAAATTGCTCCGGTAATAAAATCAGCAGTACTTTCTTTCAAAAAACTTTCAACTCTTGCTAATTCTTTTTGAACTCTTTTGTGTTCACTTAAAATCCACTTTGGATTAAATCTTCTTTGGCTGAAATCTTCTGCAAAAACTTGATAAAAAATTCTATTTGGAAGCTCTTCATCCAAAAGTCTAAATATTGGACTATCTTCTAAACTTCCTCTCTCAAGATAAGATAGAAAGTAATCTCTTAATCTCTCTGCAACAAGAGTAGCTAATATCGGTTGTTTGCTAACCAGCTGTGCCAGCGCTCTGTGTTTTTGATCTATTACCCTTTTGTATCTTTCTGGTGGCAAACCAGTCCACTCAGCTTGGATATCTATCACGCGTTGATCGTCCTTCTCAATAGTTCGTACTAAACTAACTGTTGGCGTTAATTCTTTGTCTAAAACAGCGGCTAACTGTTCTACTACAGCTGTGTGAGGAGCTGTTTTAACAAATACTCCATTTTGATCAACCACCCATACATCTGTGGAGTCTTTTTTCACGCGTAAGGAGCGGGCAGGATCTAATTTTCCGCCTTTATAAACTACGCGTGTTATAAAAACTGACCCGTCTACCCATTGATCAAGTGGAACTGTATAACGATCTAATCTCTCTGGTTCAATTGTGATAACTTCTTCCCGAGCTAAATCAGGTTTAAGTCCGGTAACGTCATAAAGCTTAAGTTTACCTTCCTTTAATACTTCAGCACGTTCACCCTGATACAGTTCTCTATTACAATCATCGATAACCCCTCTAACTTTCGCCCTGAATAAATTATCTAAAGCAAGGCGCCTCTCAACTTCCGGAGGACGAGTAGAGTTTTGTTCATTTACCATGTGTTTGGTTACCTATATAAATAATTAATGAGTATTATAGCAATTGGAGGCTCTTCTGTCAAATTGTCAGAAGATTTTCAATATTAACTTCGGTTAAATCTATCAGTTGATTTTTTATGAATTTCCACTTTGCTTGAAACGCTTTGACCTTTCAAATAACCATCTTTCACTCCCGATGTATAAACAATTTATCTTATAAGAAGTAAGTAGAAATGTTAATACTAAATCACCTGTAATTTAGATTTTACAATTTTTTAAACTATAATTTTTGTCATTCAAGATGTCAAATCTTAAGGTTAGTTTGTAGAGATTTTAAATTATCCTATCTTCATCCTAACCAGTTTCGAGTTTTTCTTCCTTGCATAGCTAAATACCCTACAGTTTCTATAACGTCTGCAATATCCGATGCATCAAGATCTTCACCTTGTGGAATTCCACTGCCTGCATCATAAATTACCATATCATTACCTTGGCATACTCTTACGGACCTTCCATACCGATCAGACTCAACTACAATAACACGTGTTTCAGCATCGAATCCAACAGCGTCATGTATTTTTTCTGCAAGTTCTGACATACTTAAAGTTCTCTTTCCCCCCCAATCTACAATTGGTGTATTAGTGTATATCTTGGTGAGCAATTTCTCGCCAGCCCGGCCTCCTAAAATCCGCACAGCAATTTCGAAAGGCGTAGATACAGTAAATAATATACCTAATGCTCGTTGTAAAGCCTTACTTGCTCTAGATGACATCTCACCCGTCGTATCCTGAATTATTACCATCTGCCTACCAACTCTCTCACCTATAGCCTGAAATCCGGCACTAAAACCAGCTGCCAAACCCCCTGAATCAAGCGCTTCTCTAACCATCGAAGAATGAGTTGGAGGAATACCGCGTCTCTCTAAAGTATGCTCATACCATAAGATCGGCTTCCTTACCGCGTCTACAATTGTTCTGTTTAATTTATGTATGGCAGGATTTTTTTCACTCATGAAGCCCCAATTCTACCATACATATGCCCAAAACGCAACATCTAATCATCTCCTTGATTTTTTTACCATTAAAAGTAAAATATGGGTTAAGTCATGAAAAGGCTATTTGAACTTATCAATAAAAATATTTTTGTGAATTTGTTAACCGGCCGAAAGCGCGTCCTTTCGATGCGGCGAGAATTGCCTCTCATTACGATTTCACGTGAGATGGGATCGGGCGGAAGGCCCATCGCCTACCTTGTAGAAAAAAAACTCGGCCCGCCGTGGAAAGTCTTCCATAATGAAATCATCGAAGAAATAGCCAAAGAAGTACACCTTGAAAAAAAACTTGTCAACGAGATTGACGAAAAAAAAATTCCCATGATTGAAGAAGTGATTGGAGATTTTTTTGGAAAAAGATACCTCTCTCTCTCAAAATATTACAAACACCTTGTCAAGATACTTGCTACGATAGGCCACAGAGGCTATGCCGTCATTGTCGGAAGAGGTGGCAACTATCTTTTTCCTCAGGCGTTAAATGTCAGAACGATATGTGAGACGAACCAGCGCATCAAATGGGAGATGGAATATGAACATTTAACAAAAAGCCAAGCCATAAGACGAATCGAAGAATCCGATAAAAAAAGGTATGAGTTTGAAAAAGCCGTCTTTAATCATGACCTGCGCAAAGCTCATCATTACGATCTGGTAATCCGAACTGGTCCTCGACTCGGAATCGAAGACGCAGCCGATCTCATCGTCACTATAGCAAAGAGGAGATTCAAAATGTGATACAATTGAATAATTATTTTCAAAAGAATTTATGCCAGTAGAAAAAACCTGCGTTCACCCTTTTATTGTAAAAACCCAAAGCTCATTTAGAGCAGGATCATCCCTAACTGATGTGCTTGGAAAAATTTCAAGCTATCAAAAGAAAATAAGAGGATTAGTCACACACACACACCAATTTAGAGGCGAGAATCACCCACGCAGTAGGAATGAGCATGCTGGGATTATCGCTGCTTGCAGTATACGAATACCTACGTTCAAAGGGGCTTAACCTGCCTGATTCCAGAAATCTAGTTTCGATGGTTCCTATAGCCCTTCTGACAGGAACAGAAGATGAAGAAGATGAAGATGGCGCTCTTCCTCATAGTGCTGCAAGTATCATGGGCGAGGAAGGAAAAGAGGAGTTTAATGAACAAGTAAGAAAACTTAAGGGAAAAAAACAAAGTGATTTTATAGACGCAAATACTAGGGAACTCGAGAGTGACCCTGAAGCCAATCGTAAAATGCGGGAGAATCTAAAGGCTTTTTTAGGAGACAATGATGAATAAATAATTTCGTAACCGTTCAGGATTTGACAATGGTTTTATTGTTCGAGCGTAGTCGAGAACAATTTTTATAGAAACTTCTCGACTCGCATACGCTCGCTCGAAGAATATCTTTGATAACTCCTGAACGGTTACATAGTTTCTCGGAAGTACTTCTTGATTTCTTCTATACTTTCTACTAATCACGAGTTTCGCACTTCCTGTTATCCTGAGGAGTCCCGATTTTCATCGGGATAAATTCCACGACGAAGGATCTCTGAACCCTGTGGTGAGCTCGCCGAATCCATTGTTTCAGAACTCGCATTCATGAGAGATTCTTCCCCCGCCTTTGGCGGAAGCGAGGCCGAAGGCCCCTTCAGAGGCGGACAGACGGGCGTGAAGATTATTTTCCGGTAATGAACTTAAGATAGTTCTCCTTATTGATAACAGAAAATAACGCCTGTGGATAAGTTTTTTTCCACCCAAACGGTGGTTTAGCCGATTTTTTTCCAAATTTCAATTCGTATCCATAAAGCTTACCGTCTTTTTCTTCAACCAAGTCTAACTCCGCTCCGGTATAAACCCGCCAGAAATATATAGATCCATACTTTTGGGTGTAGGATAGATATTTCAATCGCTCAGTTATCAAAAAATTTTCCCACAATTGACCCGCATCATTTCGCTCCTTCAGAGGCTTTAAATTGTCGATAAGAATATTTCTGACTCCCAAATCGTGAAAATATACTTTATCCATCTTAGAAACCTCTTTACGCAGATTTCTGCTGAAGCCTTTCAATCTAAATATAATGAAAGATTTTTCCAAATAATCAATATAACGGGAAACAGTGTCTTTTCCCATTCCCAAACTACTCCCCAGTTCAGTAAGCGAAACCTCGTTGCCGATTTGAAAAGCTATCAGCTTTAGCAGATCGCGTATTTTTGCAGAATTTCTAAGCCCACCCAGCTCAAGCAGGTCTTTATATAGATAAGAATCACTTAAAGTCTGGAGATATTCTGTTTTAATTCTATCGCCATTTAGGGATAAAATCTCCGGATAGGAGCCAAACAATAACCTCTCCTCCAAGCTGTCATCCAGTTCAAATGCGCTTTTTATCTTCGTCAGCTCAAAAAAAGATATAGGATATAATTTGTATGTCCAGACTCTGCCTGTCAGAGGTTCGCTGACTTTACTGGCTATGTCAAGAGAGGATGAACCTGTGACAATAATTTTTAGAGGCTTAAGGTTATCCAGTATTATTTTAAGGTTTATGCCTATCTCGGGGATTCTTTGTGCTTCGTCGATAAATAATAATTCATAGCCGGCTACGAAATTCTTTATTTTATAAAGATCTCTGCTTGAAAAAATATCCAAATATTTACTTTGATCTGCATTGACCGACAGAGTTTTTAGTTTACTCTGTCGCACTATATCACTTACAAGAGTTGTTTTCCCCACCTGCCTGGCTCCATAAATTAGTATACCTTTATCTGATTTTGTTATTTTTTTCAAAATTAGGCTGGTTAGGGATCTAAGTATGGTCATAAGGGGAACTATAACACCATTTGGGCAGATTGTCAAGCGGAATTCACGCTAAATCAGCATACATATCTTCCGTATTTATGTAATAGCCTTATGGTTTTTTTACTAATGAGAAATGATTTCAAAAAAAACGCAAAAATTTTACTTGTCCTTCAGTAGCTTCAGCGAAGGAGGAAAGAACAATCATAAAACTTTAAAGGCCGCCTTGGTGAGTTCAACCCGTGAAGGTTGTCTAAGATGACCATTAAAAAACTTCGCGGTAAGTTGAGCTCATAATCAGTATAATAAACTTTGAGATAATCGTGCAACATTTCAGCAGCAAAAAGCATCATAACTTTGTTAAATTAAAAATTTATCTTTTTCTCGTTAATAAGGCGAGAAAATCGTGCGCGAAACATCTTTCGATATCACTCCAGGACAAGTAATATCAGATCCGCTTAATTACTAGATGCTTGTCATGCTGAATCCTGAAACGAGTTCAGGATGACAGTTGAGTGTTCAACAGGATTTAATATAAGCGAAGCCGAAGGGCTAAGAAGTAATAATACCGGGGGTTGATCTTACTGTCTTGGTGGGCTAAAACATAACAAATCAGTATTTTAATCCCACCAGTTCCATAATTTTTTCCAAGAATCTTAAGATCGCTTATGTTGGCAGTTCCATTGACATTTTTGATATATTGACAAGAATGGATTCAGTATGTATGCTCAACACTATGAATCAAGGAAAAAAGCTTGGATTAAAATTATTTTACCTTGTTCTGGCAACTTTTGCGCTGCTTGCTATCTTTACTTTTTCCAGCTTTACTACGTCTCAGAATGAGGTGGTCGTCTATGTCTCACACGACCAGGATTATGCCCAGCCAATACTCGAGGCGTTTGAAAAGGATACCGGCATCAAAGTCAAAGCTGTCTTTGATACAGAGGCCTCAAAGACGGTCGGACTTACCAACAGGCTGATCGCTGAGAAGAATAATCCGCAGGCTGATCTTTTTTGGAATAACGAAGTTGTCCGTACGATCCAGTTAAAAAAAGAGGGAATTCTTGACGTCTACCGTCCCAGAAACTATGACAAACTGAATTCACTCTATAAAGATTCCGAGGGCTACTGGACAGGATTTGCCGCAAGAGCACGGGTATTAATTGTCAACACGGATTTGCTGGATAAGACAAATAGGCCTGGCTCACTTGAGGATCTGACCAAACCGCTCTTTGCCGGGCAGGTGACGCTGGCTGATCCTCGCTTTGGCACCACAGGCTCTCACGTTGCAGCACTCTATGCGTTATGGGGAAAGGAAAAAACGGAAAATTTTTTTAAAGCCTTAAAGAAAAACGGTCTTGATATTGTCTCAAGCAATGGCCAGACCAGAGATAAAGTTGTCGCAGGAACAAAACGGATCGGCTTTACCGATACCGATGACGTCAACGACGCTTTGATTAAAAAAGACCCTGTTGTTATGATCTATCCCGATCAAAAAGACGGGCAGGTCGGAACTCTTGTCATTCCAAATACCGCGATGTTAATCAAAGGAGCAAAACATGCGGACAATGCGAAAAAGCTCATCGATTACTTGATTTCAGATAAGACCGAATCGGCTCTAGCTTTTGCAAAATCAGCCCAGATGCCGCTTCTCCCCGGAGTTGACCGTCCTGGTAATGTGCCTAGCGTTTCAAGTATTAAGCCTCTTGCTGTAGGCTGGGAGGAGATTTACAAAAACCTAAAACCCGCCATAAGCTTTTTCGAGAAAAATATTCTGCAGTAATATCAAATCCGCTTAAATAATTAGAGAGAGGAACAGATGTCGGAAGTGAAAGGGATCCCATAAGCGCGCAGGAAAGCTATAGTAGAGACCATAGATATAAATATAAAAGGCATTCTATTCTGAGTAAAGACTATAATAGATTACTAATCTGATCCGAGCACTTATGGGAATGAAACTTCCGACAGAATCTGGAATATTTACAATACAAGCGGGTCTAATTTAACTATGTTTAACCTCTTGTTGACCAATATTGAGATGAGCGCTCTGATAAATTCTTCAATTATCTCTCTTGCGGTAAGCTTTTTTTCTCTGTCAATATCTTTATTTCTGGCAATTTCTCTATCTTTCGTAAGAATTCCCGGCAGGCGTCTCTTTTCTTTTTTACTCCTCATTCCTTTGCTGATTCCGCCTTACCTGCATGCATTTTCTTGGATGCATCTTGTAATGTTTTTGCGAGATTATAAACTGCTTGGTCCTTTATCCAACTTTGGCATCGACCTATTGAATTCAATTCCCGGGATCATCGCTATTTTAACCTTAGCCTATTTTCCTATTTCATTTTTTATTATTCGTCAGGCGGTTAAAAACATACCGCAAGAACTTATTGATGCAGCCATTCAGGTAGCCAAACCGGCTAAAGTATTAAAACGCATCGTCATCCCGGCAATCCTTCCGGCTTCGCTTACGGCGGCACTCCTTACATTTATCTTTACATTTATTACGTTTGACGTTCCGGCTTTTTTGGGAAAAAATGTTTTCATTACCCAGATTTTCAAGTCTTTTACTTTTACCGGTGAAGTACCGCAAGCTCTGTACTTAAGCATTATCCCCGTTTTCATCGTCGGCGCAATCTGGGTCATACTGCTTTTTCTGGTTGGGGAAAAGCCTTTATTTTCACTCTCCTCCCGGCAAAAAAATACACCCTTTGCAATACGACAACCGCTGCCTTTAACAGTATTCATATTTTTTCTAATCGCTTTTATCTTTTTTCTCTCAACTCTGCTGCCTCTTGGCGTACTTCAGATCAAAAACCTGCTCTACGAAAAAGTCCCATTTTCTACCGCATCTTCCTTGGGAGTTATTACAAATACTCTCTCAATCTCTTTGGTTTCCAGCGTCTGTATTATCCTGTTTTCCACCTTTGTCTATTTTATCTTCTATAGGAAAAGGCTGGGCCGGATATTTTTCCTATCACTTTTGGCACTTCCGCCGATTACCTACGGCATCCTTTTTATCTACCTATTCAACCGACCCTCGTTCAACAGCATCTATTCAACACCACTTCTGCTCATCATCGCCTATTGTCTGCGATTTGCGCCACTTGTCTGTGAGCTCTTATTTACCCATCGCCAACAAATCAATCCGCAGTATTTTGAATCGGCACGATTGGTGTATGCTCAGTCCTGGCGAAAGCCACGTCAGACGTGGCGAATGCTTCAGATGATTGTCTTACCTTTGTACCTACCGGTTCTCTTTTTAGCCTGGATGTTTAGTTTTTGGCTTGTTGCAACCGAACTTCCCATCACCTTGCTCGTCCAGCCTCCCGGATTTCAGACGATTATCACGCGGCTTTTTATCGTACTCCACTACGGCGCAGAGGAGCTGATGAGCCTGATGACGCTAGCCTTGCTTTCCATAAGCCTTTTTCCTATTCTTACAGTATATTTCTTTTTTCGCATAGACAAAAAAAATGACCAATAAACCCGCTATCAAAATTGAGAACTTGTCAAAATCGAACGGCAAAGAAATTATTTTCGAAAATGTTTCTTTTGAAATCTATAAGCACGAATTTATCTCTATTAAGGGGCCTTCGGGCTGTGGCAAAACAACATTTTTACGCATCCTCTCAGGCTTGACGACGCCAACCAGCGGGAAAATATTCATCGACGGCAGGCTGGCAAATACGCCAACTATCCTCATCCCGGCAAATCTTCGGGGGATGAATTTACTTTTTCAGGATCTTGCCTTATGGCCCCATATGACAGGCTACGAACAGCTTAAATTCGTCTGGGAATCGACAAAAAAAACAACTCTTAAAGATCGGATCGAAAAAGTCTGCCATGATATAGGCCTGCCCGAAAATCTTCTCTCAAAATATCCCTCTCAACTTTCCCGCGGCGAACAGCAGCGCCTGGCAATAGCTAGGACAATAATCGCTCAACCTGAGGTGATACTTCTTGATGAACCGCTGACTGCCCTTGATCATGCCCTGCGCACACAGTTTATTACATTCCTTAAACAATTAAAAAAAGAAAAAACAATGACTGTTCTTATTGTTTCACATGATCTGATGACAGATGTTATAGTCTTCGACAGAGAACTTTTTTATAAAAATCATGCATTTCAGGAAAAAAGAAAGATATGAAAAGGTCAACCATATTGCTATTCTTTCTTTTGTTTCTATTCTCTGTGACAAGCTTATTTTTCCTACAAAAGCGAGCGCTTAAATCAAATATGAACTCATTAGTAAAACCGGGTACAGACTTGTACCTGGTAAATACCGGCATGAACTATGATCCTCTAGAGTACATTCCCCAAGAACTGCAGAGTCTGCTGCAAAAAGAGAAAGAAAAATACGTTGTTATCGATACCCGCACAAAGCTTGAATATGATAAAGGCCATGTCCCAGGCGCTTTGCACGCAGATTATTACGATACCGATGCACTCATAAAAGCTGCCGGAGATAAAATACCCGTTACCTACGACGCCTACTCTAGCATGCGCGGTCCGTATGCGGCTTATATACTCTTTCAGGCAGGCTATAAAAATGTTGGCATACTCTACGGAGGACTTACCGCTTGGGCCGAAGATATCCAGAAGTTGGATTCCGCTGACGGACAACCAGCCAGTGTTTTTCTGCACCCCAAAAATATATTTCCGGAAAGAGTTAAAGCTGAATATCCCCAAAATAAAGGCTCGGTTGAATTTAATATTGAGGCGAAAAGGTTTTCATTTGAACCTAATCAGATTATGGTCCAGTACGGACAGAAAGTTACCCTGCATCTTATCAGCCGCGACGTGATACATGGCTTTTCTTTACCCGAGTTTAAAATCGAAGAGGAGTTACTTCCCAACGAAGAAAAAGTTATCACATTTATTGCAGACCGCAAAGGGAATTTCACATTTATTACCAATGTCGTCTCCGGCCGCCAGTACGCATCGATGGTCGGTAATATTATCGTAAATTAAGTAAGAATTCAGGATCTTTGACACGTTATTCTTCGAGCGAGTCCGCCGAATCGGCGGACGAGTCGAGAAGTTCTCGACTACGCTCGAACAATAAAACCATTGTCAAACCCTGAACGGGTACTTGTGAACTCTTACTAAATTAAAATAGACTTGAAATAATTAAAATTTTTCATTATTCTTATCTTAATAAATTATGGCGCAGGCAAATCGCGATCTCAACTTGATTCCAACTTTGGTACTCATACTCTTTGCCGGCTTAGGAGCTGCAGGCGTTGGGGTTTTGGTAACGAGAAAACCCTCCCCAGCAAATCCCACACAGCAATCCGCTACCCGGCCTACTCCAACAAAATCATTACCAGCCAAAAGTGCAGAGGAAACATCGCAAAAGCAAGGCACATTTACTTTTGAACCTCCGCCAGAAATCCCTCAACAAGCCAGTGTTTGCTCCGGGGCGACTCTTGTCTTTGACGACGAAGGAGCAAGCAGCAGCGACTCAAATATATTTATAGCTCTAGATCCGCCTAACGCCCAAGCAGTCGGTGCAACCGGGAATATCAGAGCTTGGGTCAGCGATGAAGCCGGTGGAAGAATACCTTCTTCTGTGACTGCTGACAGTAGTGGTACAATTACAAAACACAGTGACCCGATAATTGATAAAGACTCGCATGGTTATCCTTGGGAGCCGGCCATCTATGTCACTCTTCTTACACCTCAAAACCAAAACGGCCCGTTTCCTGGAGATAAAGAAAATGGAGGAACGCCAAGATTTCTGACCGCAGTCAAAGGTAAAGCCACTACTAGTAAATCAACTGGTTGGCTCAATGTTCCCACCCACGACGACCCACTTCTCTATCGCATAGGAAATAGACGAGGAGACGGTCAACATGTTGCCGAGTTTATCTGGAATGTCGCTTCTCTCGGGCTATCTCCTGGCAATTACCGCGTCCAAGTATCTCTTCATGACGGTGATAGCCACTTAGCTGTCGAATGCACCACCATTATCGTACAATAGTATGGCTTTAGTATGGCTTTTTAAAATGATACGTGTTTTTATCATTATCTTTCTTTTTATAGCTTTTATTACTCTCGCAAAAATCTATCTACAGCCTTTCCAAATCAGTGACGACCTGGCCATCGAGTCAAGTTATAAAAAAAGGCTGGAAGTTAATCCTAAAGATACCTTCTTCCCTTCATTGATCCGTTACACTTCAGAAAGTGCCAAACTTCTTAATTCAGTGAAAGAGAAAGATTTGCTGGGGTTTCGCTGCAGCGACAGTTTTATCCGTACAAACCAAGGAG
>Ga0209541_10002511_pt1 | contig 34632 bp, 60 predicted proteins | sample RifCSPlowO2_01_FD_184027 | JGI IMG/M metagenome (GOLD analysis project Ga0209541, IMG submission 184027) | Groundwater microbial communities from Rifle, Colorado - Rifle CSP2_plank lowO2_0.1 (SPAdes) (version 2) | ecosystem: Environmental > Aquatic > Deep subsurface > Groundwater | place...
GTTTTCCCTCTTGTAGCTTAACCATTTTAAGGAAAGTAATAAGCTCTTCCATATTAGAAAACCTGTATTTCAAGTAAGGATAGTATCTTAAGAAATTGGGGTGCAATAATTTCTGTATACTACATAGAAGTTCCTTCGTAGAAACATTTATATACATCTTTTTTTATTAAAAAATACATGCGAAAAATTGGGATTTTTCTCTCTATATTTGTTGGAATTCTAGGTTTGGCTTGTCTTGGAATCTTTTTTTCTGTTCTCTCTAAAATAATGGCAGGAAACGATGATGGTTTGATATATCTCTTAGGACTCTTTCCTCTGGCTTATTCTTGTATTCTCCTCATGAGGTTCATAAGAGAAAAAAATTTTCATGAGACTCACAGAATTACCATTCATTTGTTGTTGTGGCCGACCCTTTTATCTTTAGCATTTGCTCTCTATATGATATTTGAAGCCTTCCGAGTTGGCGAAGGTCTTGGAATATGGTTTGCAATTGTTGTTTTTATCATAGGATTAGGAGTTTCAACCCTATTGTCTTTTATTGGATTTATTATCGAATCGAGTATCAATAAAAAGAAAGCTTCTAAATAATGAATTATTCTTTCTTCTTTCTAAATTTACTATCAATCATTTTGTAAATAATTATAATAAAATAAGGAAGCATCAACATAAACAAATAATCTTCAAGAGATATAATTCCTAAAAAATTTAAATTTTGGTAAAATTATTGTGCAGCCAATTTCACATCGTCTGCTTTAACTGTTTTTCTCTTAGAATGTGCCGCAAATTTTGCTGCTTTCTCAGAAATATTTTGAGCAATATTTTCTAAAACTTCTTGCAAAGCCACTTTTGCATCATCACTTACTCTAGGGGCCCCCCCTTTCTTCAAGAGTTTCTCCATTGTAGCTAAAGCCAATATCTTTTCTGCCATAAAATTATTGAAGGAAGATGATATTTAAATGTTACTGTAATCCCTTTTGACGTTCAAAACACCAACCAAAACAAATATAAACAACCTAAAACCCTCAAGTTTCCCCTACTGAAAGAGGAAGCTGCTGATTCTTAGATAGAAATATTTAAAAATAAACCAAGGAAAGCAGAAGAATGCCAAGAGAAAGAAGCCCGAGAAAAGGGTCAATGCAATACAAGAGGAAAAGAGCTAGAAGGCCATATCCTAAAATAAGAGCATGGTCAGACCAAAAGAAGCTTCTTGGATTCGCTGGCTATAAAGTAGGAATGACCCATATCCAAATAAAAGATAATAATCCAAATTCCCAAACCAAAAACGAGATTGTAGCTCATCCAGTAACTATAATTGAATGCCCTCCTTTGAAAGTCTTCGCAATCAGATTTTATGAACAAACTCCGTATGGCCTTAAGGTTCTTTCAGAAATTCACTCTTCATCACACGAAAAAGAGCTGAAAAGAAAGATTCAAATCCCAAAAACACCTAAGACAGAGATTCCTAAAGAAAGAGTAGCAGAAGTAAGATTAATAGTTTATACTCAACCTAAGTTGCTTAAATTAAAGAAAAAACCAGAAATTTTTGAAATTGCTGTTAAAAAAGATTCAGTAGAAGAAACAATTGAATTTGTAAGCTCTTTTTTGAATAAAGAAATCAAACTAACAGACATCTTTAAAGAAGGTCAATTCATTGATATCCATGCTGTAACAAAAGGAAAAGGAACTCAAGGCCCAGTTAAAAGATTTGGAATTGCTCTAAAGAAGCATAAATCAGAAAAAGGAAGAAGGGCTCCTGGTTCATTAGGAAATTGGATGGCAAAAACATGGAGAGTTGCTCATGCTGGCCAACTAGGATTTTTTACAAGAACCATATACAATACAAAGATCATGCAGATAAGCTCAGATCCATCTTTAATAAACCCAAAAGCAGGTTTTAAGCACTATGGCTTTGTCAAAAATGAATATCTTCTTGTAAAAGGATCAATTCCAGGCCCAGCAAAAAGATTAATCAGATTTACAGAGCCAATTAGAAATATAAAACCAAAAGAAAAACCAGAGATTGTCTTTATCAAAAAATGAAAGCAGATGTTTTAAGCCTAGAAGGAGAAAAGATTAAAACAATAGATTTGCCTAATCATTTCTCTGAAGAAATACGACCAGACCTAATCCAAAAAGTTGCTCTTATCCATCAATCAAATAAAAGACAGTCTTATGGAGCTTTCTTAGAAGCAGGGCAAAGAGCATCTGCAAAACTCTCAAGAAGAAGACGTGACTATAAATCAGCATACGGAAGAGGCATAGCAAGAACGCCAAGAAAAACAATAACCAGAAGAGGTACGCAATTTACTTGGGTTGGTGCTGTAGCTCCCAATACAGTTTCAGGAAGAAGAGCGCATCCCCCTAAGCCATATAAGATCTGGAAAAAGAAGATAAACAAAACAGAGAAAAGAAAAGCAATTAGATCAGCAATAGCCTCTACTATTAGTAAAGAATTCCTACAAAAAAAAGGATTTTCTTCTTTAAGATATCTTCCTTTAATAATAGAAGAAAGATTCGAAAACATAGAAAAGACAAAAGAAGTAATTGCATTATTAGAAAAACTGCAATTACAGAAAGAGCTCCAAAGAACAATGAAGAAATCTATAAGATCTGGAAAAGGAAAAATACGTGGCAATAAATATAGAATAAGAAAAGGACCATTAATAGTAGTATCAAAAGCATGCCCATTGCAAAAGGCACTAAAAAACATCCCAGGATTTGATTCTTGCATTGTAAACAAGATTAATACCGAAATTCTAGCACCAGGTGCTGCTCCAGGAAGGTTAGTAATCTGGTCACTTCCCTCTATAGAAAAACTTAAAGGACTATTCACATGAATCCCTATACTATCATCAAATATCCTCTTATGACAGAAAAGGCTGTTCGTTTGATGGAGTCTGAAAATAAGCTAATTTTTATAGTAGAGAGGAAAGCAAAAAAAACAGAGATTAAAAAAGCAATAGAGGAAGTTTTTAAAGTCCATATTACAAAGGTTAATACAATGATCACATCCAGAGGATTAAAAAAAGCATATATCAAATTAGCAAAAGACACACCAGCTTTAGATGTTGCAACGCAACTAGGATTAATCTGAATATGGGAAAAAGAATTATTGCACAAAGGCGTGGCAGAGGTTCTTCTAGATATAAGACTCCTGGATTTCGCTTTAAAGGGCCTATTAGCTATCCAAAGCAGAATGGAATAGGATTAGTTTTAGACATTATCCATGATCCTGGAAGGACTGCTCCTGTAATGCAGGTTAAGTTTGGAAATGAAATTTGCCATATACCTGCTCCTGAAAAGATAAGAACAAATATGTCCATAGAAACAGAAACAACTAATATCACTGTAGGAAACATACTTAAATTAAAAGACATCCCAATTGGGCAGGAAATCTTTGGCATTGAAAAAAACCCGGGATCAGGACCAGCATATTGCCTGGCTTCTGGATCAACAACAAAGATTGTTGCAAAAACAGAAGATAAAGCTATTGTATTGTTCAAATCTAAGAAGCAAAAAGAATTTGCTCTTGATTGCAGAGCTGTAATAGGGGTAGTTGCTGGCTCAGGAAGAAAGGAAAAGCCTTTTTTAAAAGCAGGAAAAAAACACCATGCCATGAAAGCACGTAATAGATTATATCCTAGAACTTCAGGAGTTGCAATGAATGCTGTTGACCATCCTTTCGGTTCAGGGCGTGGCCGTCACATAGGAAAGCCAAAGACAGTTTCAAGAAATGCTCCACCAGGAAGAAAAGTAGGATTAGTCGGCTCAAGAAGGACAGGAAGGCAAAAGTAAGATGGCAAAAGAATTCCAGTTTCAAGGAAAATCATTAGAAGATGTGAAAAAGCTTTCGTTAAATGAATTGCTTCCTTTGCTTCCATCAAGACAAAGAAGAAGCCTTAAGCACGGATTTAATGATCAACAAAAAAAACTGCTGAAAAAAATAGAACTAGCTCAGGCAGGAAAGCTCAAAAAAACCATAAAAACTCATGTCAGAGATATGATTGTTATTCCTCAAATGATTGGAGTTTTATTATTAGTTCATAGAGGAAAAGAATTTGTGCCAGTAAAAATTACAGAAGAAATGATCGGCCATTACTTAGGCGAATTTACTTATAACAGAGTAAGAGTGAAGCATTCAGCACCAGGAATAGGAGCAACAAGATCTAGCGCAGCAGTATCTGTGAAATAAAAATGACTAAAGAAAAAACAGCACACGAGGCAAAAATCATTTCAAGGAATATTTCTATGTCATGGAAGCAAGCAGTAGAGCTCTCTGATTTTATTAGGAGTAAGCCATTAAAAATAGCTCAAGACATGCTGCAAAAAGTAATCACGAAAGAGATTCCTGTTCCTTATAAAAGATATAGAAAAAGCATTCCGCATAGAAAAGGCAATATAGCTACAGGACGCTATCCTGTAAAAGCCGCATCTCATTTCTTGCAGCTTCTAAAGAATTTAGAGGCAAACGCAGAATTTAAAGGTCTAGATACGAAAAATCTTATTATCATAAAGCTAATTTCAAATAAAGCAGGCAACCAGCCGCATTATGGCAGAAAAAGAAGGCAGATGAGAAGAACCCATATGGAGATTCATGTTGCAGAAAAATGATCGAACAGCAATTTTTGAAAAAGAAAATGAAAGTTTATCAAGTAGAGGAATTTATCTCAAATACTATGAATAAAGCAGGCTATAGCCATACTGAAATCAAAAAAACACCATTAGGAGACAAAGTAATTGTATACACGTCAAAACCAGGATTAATCGTTGGAAGAAGAGGAGAAAATATTAAAGAGTTGACTGAAACACTTAAGACAAGATTTGGTTTAGACAATCCGCAAATAGAAGTAGCTGAGATAGAAAATCCTAATCTAAATGCTCGAGCAGTCGCAAAAAGAATTATCCATACATTTGAACGCTTCGGCCCTAAAAGATTTAAGTCTATTGGCTATAGAGCCTTGCAAGATATATTAGATGCAGGTGCCTTAGGAGCAGAGATTGTAATTTCAGGAAGAGGTGTGCCAAGCCAAAGGGCAAAATCATGGCGCTTCAAAGCGGGCTATCTTAAAAAATCAGGAGATATTTCTGAAAATTACATCAAAAAAAGTACAGCAATCGCCCATTTGCGCTCAGGCGCTGTAGGCATAAAAGTAAATATTCTAACTCCAGATGTAATACTTCCCGATAAAATAACTTTCAAAAAACCAGAGATAACAGAAGCAAAACCACTAGAGACGCAACCAAAAAAAGAGGATATTCCTAAGGAAACCAAAAAAACCAAAAAAGAAACTAAGAAAAAAGCACCACGGAAAAAAACAGTTAAAGAAAATGGCGATACTAAAAAAAGCTGAAATCAAACAGATGCCTGCTCATCTGATCAAGGAAAAAATAAATGATTTGCAGAAAGAGCTTATCAAACTTAATGCCCAGGTTGCTACAGGAACTCGTCCTGAAAACCCTGGAAGAATAAGAGAAATAAAAAGAACAATTGCAAGATTATTAACAAAAAAAGCAAAGGAGGTACCGAAAAAAGCATGAGTAACATATGCCCAAAATGCGGGTTACCATTAGATCTGTGTGTTTGCAAAACTATAGCAAAAGAGGAGCAAAGAATACAAATCAGGGTTGTGAAACGGCGCTTTGGAAAAATGATAACATTAGTGGCTGGCTTTGACACAAGCATTGACATAAAAGATATCGCAAAAAACCTTAAGTCAAGGCTTGCATGCGGAGGCACGGTAAAGGAAAAGACGATTGAATTGCAAGGCGATCATAAAGCAAAAGTAAAGAAAGAGCTCACAGCGCTAGGATTTAATCCAAACACAATAGATATGATATAAAATGCTTAAAAAGGATTTGATAAGGCACGAGTTTATTGGCCTTGAAGTAGAAGTCATTCAGGCAAAAAACCCAAGCCTAATCGGAATAAAAGGAAAAATCATAGACGAAACAAAAAATACATTTACAATAAAAGACCATAAAACAAAAAAAATACTCAAAGCACAGGTAACATTGCTTATCAAAATGGGAAACGAAACAATAAAAATTGAAGGAAACTCCTTAGTAAATAAGTCAGAGGATCGTTTGAAGAAATGAAAAAAACAAAAAACATTGGAATTGATGTAGCTATGCCGAAAAAGAGCTGTACAGATTTGCATTGCCCTTTCCATTCAAAAGTTAGCTTAAGAGGAAGAATCTTTGAAGGGGTTATCATTAAGAAAGATATTGCACATACAGCAATGATAGAATGGCCTAGATTATATTACTTAAAAAAATACGAGCGTTTTGAGAAAAGGAGAACAAGGCTAAAAGTTCATAATCCTCCATGCATAAATGCAGAAATTGGGGATAAAGTTAGGATTATTGAAACTAAGCCAATAAGTAAAACAAAATCTTTTGTAATTATTGAAAAACATGAAACCAGTTAAGGCAAGAATACCAAAAGCACTCCCGCGAGGATCTTACATAGAGACCTGTGACAATTCCGGAGCAAAACTCTTGTACATTGTCTCAGTTAAGGGAGCAAAAACGGTGAAAAGAAGATACCCAGCAGCAGGTGTAGGAGATTATATTGTAGCAGCTGTAAAAAAGGGCTCTCCAGAGATGAGGAAAACATTAGTTCCTGCAGTTATTGTGCGGCAAAAAAAAGAATACAGAAGACCAGATGGCACAAGAATCAAGTTTGAGGATAATGCGGCAGTTGTGCTTAAGGAAGATAAATCAAACACTCCGAAAGGCACTATTCTTAAAGGCCCTATTGCAAGAGAAGCTGCTGAGCGATGGCCAGGAATCGCAAAAATAGCGAGCATCATAGTCTAAAAATGAAAAACAAATTTTCACGTTCATGGAAGGCAAGCAAGAAGCCTAGAAAGCAGAGGAAATATAGATATCAAGCCCCTTTGCATATCAAACAGAAATTTATGATTGCAAGGCTTTCAAAAGAACTGCAGAAAAAATACAACATCAAAAGAATCCAGGTTAAAAAAGGAGATACAGTAAAAATAATGCGCGGTCAATTTCAGAAAAAGACAGGAAAAGTGAATGCAGTAAACCTCAAGAAAGAAAGAGTCTTTGTTGAGAATGCTCATTACATTAAGAAAGATGGCGCAAAATCATTTTATCCAATTCATCCATCAAATCTTCTTATCACAGAGCTTATTATCGAAGATAAAAAACGGAAGAATAAACTGGAGCGCAAAAAATGACCCACATTAAAAGACTGGCTACTCCGAGAACATGGCCAATTAAAAGAAAGCAAAGGAAATGGGTAACAAGACCTAACCCGGGACCGCATCCGTTGAAGAGATGCGTATCTCTTGATTTTTTATTGAAAGAAATACTGCACTATGCGCAAACTAAAAGAGAAGTAAAGATAATATTAAATCAAGGCAAAGTAGCTATAGATAATAAGATAAGGAAAGATCCAAAATTTCCTGTCGGATTATTTGATATCGTATCTCTGAAAGATGTTAATGAGCATTTTCGTGTATTCCTTAATAAAAAAGGAAAACTTATGCTATATAAGATAAAAAAAGAAGAAGCGTCAATAAAATTGAGAAAGGTCATAAAAAAAACAACTATCAAGAGAAAAAGAACACAGATAAATTTTTACGACGGGGCAAATAAGATAGTAGCATCAGACTCCTATGCTGTTTCAGATACTCTTGTCTTCACTCTAACAAAGAACGAAATCCAGGATCATCTAAAATTTGAGAAAGGCGCGGTTGTTTACATTACAGACGGAAAACAGACGGGCGCAATAGGAATCATCGATTCAATTTCAAAACCATCTATTCATCAGCAAAAGATAGTCTGTAAGAAAGGAAAAGAAAAATTTGAAACACTAAAGGAATATGCCTTTGTTGTCGGAAAAGAAAAACCTGTTATTGCAATACCTGAAAATGAGTAATCCAATGAAAGAAATCAAAATAGAAAAGCTAACCTTGAATATAGGAATAGGGAAACCAGGAGACGAGCTTGAGAGATCAGCAGCACTATTAAAGCGCATCGCGAATCAAAAAGCAGTTTTAACAAAAACAATGAAAAGAATCCCTACATGGAGTTTAAGACCAAATTTGCCGATAGCAACAAAAGTAACACTAAGAAAAAAACATGCAGAAGAACTATTAAAAAGGCTGTTAAATGCTGTTCATCACCGAATTCCAGAATCAAAATTTGATAAGAATGGAAACTTTTCTTTTGGAATCCCAGAATATATCGATATAGAAGGAGTAGAATATGATCCAAAGATAGGGATTATAGGTTTAGAAGCAGCAGTTACCTTAGAAAGAGCCGGGTTTAGAGTAAAAAAAAGAAGAATCAAGAGATCAAAAATAAGGTTAAGCCATAAAATTACAAAGCAAGAGGCAATAGCCTTTATGAAGTCAAAATTCAATATACTCACAGCAGGAGAAGAAGCATGACAACAAGCAATTTTGAGAAGGCATTCAAACAATTGATGAATAAACCAATAAAATTAAAAAAATATCTTAAGCATAACTCCCCTAAAAATAGAAAATTTGGGTTAGGTACAAGAAGATGCCAGCGTTGCGGAAGATTCGGAGCGCACATCCAGAAATATAACATCCATCTCTGCAGGCAGTGCTTCAGAGAGATCGCAAAGAATATCGGTTTTAAAAAATATAACTAAGAAAAATGACACTAAATGACAATTTAGCAGACGTATTTTCGCAGATAATGAATGCGGAAAGAAGAGGAAAATCAAAAGTTTTAGTAAAAGGGTCTAAATTAATTAAAGAATGCTTGACTATCATGAAACAGCATAATTATATTGGGGAATTTAAGGAAACAAAAACGCAGCAAGGCGATTTGATTGAAGTAATGCTTAACGGGGACATTAATGAATGCAATGTGATTAAACCGAGATTTTCAGTAGGAAGAGATGAATTAGAAAAATTCGAGAAGAGATTTCTGCCAGCAAAAGATTTTGGCATCCTTATTGTTTCAACATCAAAAGGCCTTATGACTCATCTTCAAGCAAGAGAAAAAAACCTAGGGGGGCGTTTAATAGCTTATTGTTACTAAAATGAAACTCTTTAGAAAAGAAATAGAAATTCCAGAATCCACTAACGTTGAACTGGAAAACGGGGAGATAATAGCCAAAGGAGCTTTTGGAGAAGTTAGAAGAACATTGTCCTATCCTTTAATTGAAATAATAAAAAAGGAAAACAAGCTTGTCTTATCGTCAAAGAAGCAAACAAAAACAGTAAAGATGTTCATGAATACTTATAAAGCTCATATTCAAAATATGATTAAAGGGGTTAATGAGCCATTTACCTACAAACTTAAGATCTGCTCTGGACATTTTCCAATGGCAGTTGCTATGGAAAATAGGAGAATAGTGATTAAAAATTTCCTTGGCGAGAAGATTCCTAGGAAAACACAGACAATACCGCAAGAAGTTAATGTAAAAATAGAAGGAGACATAATCACGATCACAAGCCCGAATAAAGAAAGTGCAGGACGCATTGCAAGCGACATTGAACAAGCAGTAAGGATTACAGGAAAAGACAGAAGACGTTTTCAAGATGGAATTTTTATCATCGAAAAAGCAGGAAAAAAATTACGATGAACATACTAAGTCTAAAAAAACAAATTAAAGCGAAGAAGCCTGATTTTAAGAGAACGAATTTTCTGAAAAAGAAGCTTAGAGCAACATACCGAAGACCAAGAGGCATTCATAATAAGATGAGATTGAAGAAAGCAAGCCACCTTAAACGAATAACTCCTGGGTATAGAACACCAAGAAAGATTCGCCATTATACGAGAGAAGGCTTGAAAGAAAGACTTATTTTTAATGAAGAAGAAATTAATACACTAGCAAAAAATGAGATTGCCATAATTGCTTCTCAAGTAGGAATGAAAACAAAACTTAAGATACTCGAAAAAGCAAAAGAGAATAACATTCAGATAGGAAACGTAAAAGATATTGATGCTTTTATTGCAAGATGGAAGGAAGAAAAGCAAAAGAAAAAACAGGAAACACAAAAAAAAGAGGAAAAGAAAGAAAAGACAAAAGAAGAAGCACTGAAAAAAGCAACAGAAACCAAAAAAGAAGAAAAGACACACGAAGAAAAGAAAGAAGAGGAAGAAGAGCTTAAGAAAAAAATATTGCAGCAAGAGCGCACTAAACCAAAACAAGAGGCTGTAACTAAAATTAAGCCTCACTCAGAAATAGGAAGGCAAAAAATTATTCCAGCAGGAGACAAGAAATGATTCTAAAGTCGCAAAGGAGAATAGCAGCCCAGCTTCTTAAAGTAGGCTTAAATCGAATATGGTTCGACCCTGAAAGGCTTGACGAAATAAAAGAATCAATTACAAAAGCAGATATCCGCTCTTTGATTCAAGATGGGGCAATACAGAAAAAACCCGAAACAGGAATCTCTCGCGGAAGAAAAAGAAAAAGGCTTTTGCAAAAGAGAAAAGGGCGGCAACAAGGATCAGGTTCAAGGAAAGGCAAAAGGACAGCAAGGCTTCCTAGAAAAAGAGCTTGGATCTTAAAGATAAGAGCACAAAGAAAACTATTGGGGAGATTGAGGCAAAAGAAGGTTATAACACCAAAAACCTACAGCCTTTTGTACAGAAAAGCAAAAGGAGGTTTCTTCAGAAGTACTAGGCATATCCATCTATATGCTCAGGAGCATAAGCTAGAACATGAAAAAAAATAAAAGATTCACAGTTCATGTAAAAAGGAAAAGAACCAAAAAAACCAATTATGCAAAGAGATTGGAGTATGTAAAATCACAAAAAACACGATTAGTAATTAGACCACATGCAAACAATATCACAATACAATTTGTAAAATACGAGCCAAAATCAGATAAGATTTTAACGACAACCCATTCACAAGAATTAAGAAAGATAAATTGGCATTATCATCTTGGCAACATTCCTTCTTCTTATCTTACTGGTTTGCTTTGCGGAGTAAAGGCAAAGCAAAAAAATGTTCATGAGGCCATTCTCGATACAGGTTTGCATAAATCTTCAAAAGGTTCAAGAATCTATGCAGCATTGAAAGGAGTAATAGATGCAGGAATTCATGTTCCTCATTCAGAAGAGATTCTTCCAGATAAAGAGACTATTGAAGGTAAGAAAATTGAGAATTATGCTAAAATTTTATCTCAATCTCAGAATGAATATAAAAGGCAATTTTCATCTTACTTAAAAAATAACACTAAACCAGAGGAGATATCAAAAAAATTTGAAGAGGTTAAGTCTAAGATTATCAAATGAAAAAAGAACAACAAGAAGTAGAGATTGTATCAGAATTACCAGAAGGAGTTAAGATAGAGAAGCAAGATGATATCAAAGCAGCCTGGAAACCGAAAACAGCAATTGGAAAAAAGATAAAATCAGGTGAAATCACAGATATAAAAGATATTCTCGACAATGGATTAAAAATTCTTGAGCCGGAAATAGTTGACTTCCTTTTGCCTAATATAGAATCAGAGTTAATTCTTGTAGGTCAGTCAAAAGGGAAATTTGGCGGAGGTAAACGCTCAATTTGGAGGCAAACCCAAAAGAAAACCAAAGAAGGAAACAAGCCTACTTTCGCAACTGTCATAGCAGTAGGAAACAAACAAGGTTATCTTGGTGTAGGCCACGGAAAAGCAAAAGAAACAGTTCCAGCACGAGAAAAAGCCATGCGAAAAGCAAAACTCAATCTTATGAGCGTAAAAATGGGGTGCGGAGCATGGGCATGCAATTGTAAAGAGCAGCATTCTATCCCAATTACGGTTAATGGAAGGTGCGGAAGCGCAAGAATTACTTTAATACCTGCTCCTAGAGGTACGGGATTGAAAACAGAAAAAGAGGTTCAAAAGCTTTTAAGGCTTGCAGGAATAAAAGATATCTATTCAAAAACATTCGGGCAAACAAGAACAAAACTTAATCTTATCTATGCTTGCCTCGACGCATTACAGAAGCTAAACAAATTAAAATTGGCGAGAGGAAAAAATGAATAGCCAAAGGATAGCAGTCATTAGGATAAGAGGCGAAACAGGAGTAATGAAAAAAATAAAGTATACACTGCATATGCTTCATCTCTATAAAAAGAATAATTGCATTATCTTAAAAAATACTCCATCGCATCTAGGTTTCTTGCATCGCATTAAAGACTATGTCACATGGGGCGAGCTTGACAAAACTACATTTAAGGAGCTAATTGAGAAAAGAGGAAGGATCATTTCAAACAAGCCATTCACTGAAAGCTATCTGAAAGAGAAAACAAACCAAACAATTTCAGAATTCATAGAAGACTTTTTTGCCCATAAAAAAGAGATAAAAGATATTCCAGGATTGAAACTATTTTTCCGTTTAAATCCACCAAGAAAGGGATTTGAAAAAAAAGGCATTAAAAAGCCATTTTCTCTTGGGGGGGCTCTAGGTTATCGTAAAGATAAGATTAATGATTTGCTTAAAAGGATGCTTTAATATGACAGCAAGAAGAAGAAAAAAATCAATAAGGATGCGTGGAAAGACAACGCATGGTTATGGCGCCAAGAAAAAGCATAGAGGTGCGGGAAGCAGAGGAGGAAGAGGAATGGCCGGCTCTGGAAAAAGAGCGCATCAGAAAAAACCAACTATCCTAAAGGAATATGGTCCTAGCTATTTCGGTAAACACGGCTTTAAAAGGCCACAAAGGACAAATAAAAAAGAAATCTCTTTGAATTTAAGCTATTTAGAAGAGCATGCAGAAAAGATAGCAAAAAGAGAAAATGATATCTATGTCTTTGATGCTGCGCAAGCAGGATACACAAAAATTTTAGGCGGCGGCCATCTTACAAAAAAATTCAAAATTACATGCAAGAAATTCTCGAAAAAAGCACTGGCAAAAATCCAAGAAGCAAAAGGTGAAGCAATCCAATGCCCCTAAAAGATATTTTACTCAATCTGCCTGAGGTAAAAGCGCCACTTCAGAAAAAGCTTTCATTTAAGGAAAAACTCAAATGGACCCTTCTTATGCTATTTGCTTTTTTCATCTTGTCTTCTATTCCTTTATATGGTCTTGGAGAAAATGCATTAGCCCAATTCCAATTTTTATCAGTAATCTTGGGAGCTAGTTTCGGTTCAGTTATGTCTCTAGGTATAGGTCCTATTGTCACTGCTTCTATTGTCTTGCAGTTATTAACAGGCTCTGGAATATTAAAATTAGATATGACCTCTCATGAAGGAAGAAGAACCTTTCAGGGACTGCAAAAAGTATTGGCAATCTTCTTTATACTCTTTGAGGCAATGATATATGTATTTATGGGCGGATTAACCCCTTCTGCAGGAATTTCCCCATTTGTGATAATATTCCAGTTGTTTTTAGGCGGTTTGATGGTTCTATATATGGATGAAGTTGTCAGTAAGTGGGGCTTTGGCTCAGGAATCAGCTTGTTTATTGCAGCAAATGTCTCTGCACAAATTTTCATTAGAGCTTTCTCTCCTTTAACGCAAGCAGGAACATGGGCATTTGGCTCAGGACAACCACCAGTTGGAAAGGTTCTTACATTCTTCCTTTCAATTGCTGCTCAAGACTTAGTTGGTGCAGGACGAGCAATTGCAGCTATCCTCGCTACTATCCTTGTCTTTGTTGCTTCTGTTTATGTTCAAGCAATGAAAGTAGAGATTCCTCTTTCTTTCGGAAGAATTCGCGGGCACGGCATTAGATGGCCTCTACGCTTTATCTATACAAGCAATATTCCTGTTATTTTAATTGCAGCATTATTGGCAAATGTTCAGTTAGCAGCGCAATTACTTGAGAGATGGGGTCATCCTATTTTAGGCACATTCTCTGGTCAAATTCCTGCTTCCGGATTTGTTCAGTTTGTATATCCCCCTATCTTAATTGATAATCTTTTAAGTGGCTCATTTACATCATTTCAACTCTTGCAAGCTTTTACTTATGCTCTATTCATGATAGGCGGCTCTATCTTGTTCTCTTTGTTCTGGGTGCAAACAGCAGGAATGGATCCAAAGTCTCAGGCAAAACAGATCATGGCATCTGGTCTGCAAATTCCAGGATTTAGAAGGGATGAAAGGGTTTTAGAAAGATTATTAAGGAGATATATTTTCCCTCTTACAGTTATGGGTGCTATTGCAGTAGGTTTTTTAGCAGCATCCGCAGATCTGATGGGAGCACTAACTAACGGAACAGGAATCTTATTAACAGTAATGATTATCTACCGTTTATATGAAGATATTGCAAAACAGCACATGATGGATATGCATCCTGCTTTAAGGAAGATGATGGGAGAATAAAATGCTTGATGCTTTTTTTAATTCAATCTTTGGAAAAATGATAGAAGCTTCTCCTTTAGGGGCAATTCTCTTAATCTCTTTAATTGTTACTCTTCTTACTACTCTAGTCTATAAATACTTCACGAAGCAAAAAGTTCTGAAAGCAATGAAGGAAGAGATGGATGATCTAAGAAAGCAGATGAAGGAATTTAAGAATGATACACAGAAGATGATGGAATTGCAAAAAAAATCCTTTCAAAAATCCATGGAGCAGATGAAGCATTCTTTTGTTCCTATGCTCATTACCTTTATCCCCCTTATCATCATCTTTGGATGGCTTCAAGCAACTTATAAAGAAATAGGAAATCTGCTAGGTCCATTGAATTGGTTATGGATTTATATACTATCCTCTATTATCTTTAGCATAATCTTAAGGAAAATAATGAAGGTATACTAAAATGCAGCCAGCAAAAACAAAGTCAAGAACATACAGAAGAGTATTTGTCAAAACACCAGGAGGAAAAGTAATATTGCATTATAGAAAAAGAAAGCCAAAAAAACTAACTTGTGCATCATGCAAAAAGCCATTGCACGGAATCCCCCACCTTATTCATTCAAAATTTAAAGACTTGCCAAAAACAAAGAAAAGACCTCAAAGGCCATACGGAGGAGTATTGTGCTCATCTTGCATGAGGCAAAAACTGATTGAAAAATGGTATTCGAAATAGGAAGGATATGTTTGAAGATAGCTGGAAGAGAAGCAGGAAAACTATGCTGCATAGTTGATATTATTGATAAAAATTATGTCCTCATCGATGGAAATGTGAAAAGGAGAAAATGCAACATCAGCCATCTAGAACCATTACCGCAAAAGATAGAGATCAAGAAAGGAGCAGATACTTCTTTAATAATAAAGGAAATGTCTGTCCTTAACCTTAAAGTCAAAGAGAAAAAACCTAAGAAAATAGAGCATGCAGAAAAGCCAATGAAGAAGAGAAAGACAAAAATTGAAGATTTAAAGCCAGCAAAGAAGAAAGGAAAATGAAAAAAGAGATTCAGCAAAAATATGAGGAGTTTCAGCATTTAGATCAGCATATAAAGCAACTACAGCAGCAAGTTACTCTTATTGATGCCCAATTAACAGAATTAAGAAGAATAGATCAAAGTCTTGACGAATTAAAGGAAATTCAGTTAGATACTGAAATGTTTGTCCCTATAGGCTCTGGAATCTTTATGAAAGCTGCATTAAAAGAAACAAAAGAGCTCTTAGTAAATATTGGGTCTAATGTGATAGTAAAAAAAGAAGCAGAAGAAGCAAAAACTATGCTGCAAAACCAAATAAAGGAATTAAACGAGATATTTTCTTATCTTGAGCAAGAATTAACCCAAAAGATAACGCAAGCGCAATCCTTGAGTGAAGAATTAGAGAGAGAAGCTTCATAATCTCTTTCTTGAAAAAAAAATAAAACACACAACTTATATAAATCTTGAATGCTTCTTTAATGTATGAAAGAGCAAATAAGTTACTATTCAAGAAAAGACATCCAAAAAGCAATGCTTTTTAATCTTAAAAACAGAGAAGCCATAGCAAAATATCAAGAGAATTTTGGGCAAAGACCAGATATTATCCAATACGAAAATGATATTCTTGAATTAGTCAAAAAAGGCGCAACCTCTTTTCATATATCAGAAGAGCACTGGTCAAATCCTCTTTTATTGAAGCCAGGCATGTCTAAAATTCGATTAGACCAAATTCGCATTGGTTGGGATCTTTTAATTGATATCGACTCAGAAAATCTGGATTATTCCAAAATTACTTCTTTTTTAATTATAGAAGCATTAAAATTTCATAATATAGAAAACATAGGAGTAAAATATTCTGGAAATAGGGGCTTCCATATCTTCATCCCATTCAAGGCATTTCCAACAAAAATAAATAACAGAGAAACAAAATTCTTATTTCCAGAAGGTCCAAAGGCAATCGCTTCTTACTTAAAAAGTATGATTGAGCCTCATCTGAAAGAAAAGCTTAATACTCAAGATCCTTTTAAGTTAACAGAGATTGATACAATCCTTATCTCAAATAGGCATCTTTTTAGAGCTCCATTCTCCTTTAACGAAAAGTCAGGCCTTGTCAGCATTCCTATTGAAAAAACAAACATCTTAAACTTTAAAAAAGAGCAGGCGCTTCCTGAAAACGTAAAGACAAACATAAAATTTTTGGACATTGAAGCAAAAGACCAGGAAGCCTCTCAACTGATTATGCAGGCCTTTGATTTTGAATTAAAACAGAAAAAAGAAACTAAAGTTATAAAAGAATATCAAGCAATAGAAACAGCAATTCCTGTAGATTATTTCCCCCCATGCATCAAAAACGCCTTCCAAGGAATGAAGGATGATGGAAGGAAAAGAACCGTTTTTATTTTAATCAATTTTCTTAGACAATTAGGATGGTCATTTAACAATATTGAAGCATTATTATTAGATCTAAACAAAAAAAATGAAAAGCCTCTGCCAGAAGCATATGTTAAAGCGCAGATAAACTGGAGCAAAAACCAGGAATTAAGATTGCCTCCTAACTGTGATAATCCAAATTATTACATTCATCCAGACATAGGAATCTGCCAGCCAGATCATTTATGTAAAAAGATCAAGAATCCGGTAAATTACGCAAAGCTGAAACAAAGCCTATTTGCCCCAAAAACAAAGAAAAAGGCTGCACGTAACCTTTATAAATCTAAATGATATCCCTTAAAATATGGGAAGAATCAAGATAAAATTAGTCAAGAGAACGGCAAAAACTCTCTTTAATTCCAATCCTGATAAATTCAAAAAAGACTTTGAAGAAAACAAAAAAGTAGTTGAGTCTCTAGCAGAAACACACTCAAAAAAACTAAGAAACATCATTGCAGGCTATACTACAAGATTGGCTAAACGACAAAAAGCATGATCTTACATAAGTAAGATAAACAGAGATAAGGGGGGATAAAAATGGAAACAAGGGAAAGGACAGACGACCACATCGTGTTCATTGGCTCAAAGCCGTTCATGAATTATGTAACGGGTGTGGTTATGCAGTTTACAACTAAAGGGGCAACTGAAGTAGTGGTTAAGGCAAGAGGAAAATTTATTTCCCGTTGCGTAGATGTAGTAGAAGTGGCAGCAAAGCGATTTTTAGAAAACACAGTAGCAGTGAAAGACATTAAAATTGATTCAGAAGAATTTGAAACAGAGGAAAAGAAACGAATTAGGGTATCTACAATAGAAATAACTTTGCAGAGAAGATAACTTTTTTTCTTTTTTTAAGAAACATTTAAATATAGCCAAAAAAATAAATCAAAAAAAGAGGTAATAATGGCTATAAACTTATTAGGAACAGGCTCTTCCCTGCTTATCGATATCTCTTTAATGATTATTTTAGCAACCATCATTGCCTATCTCTTCCAATTAATTAAGCAGCCAACTATTCCAGCATATATCTTAACAGGAATTCTTCTAGGGCCTTCTCTTTTTAATCTTATTAGTGATGCAGCAGATATTGCTCATCTATCAGAGATAGGAGTAGCCCTTTTGCTCTTTGTAGTTGGTTTAGAACTTGATATAAGGAAATTGAAGCAATTTGGAAAACTCTCTTTCTTCATTGGAGGCTCTCAAGTAGTATTTACTGCCATTGTCGGTTTTTTTATATCATCTGCATTGGGATTTACTAAATTTGAATCCCTCTATCTTGGCTTGGGATTGGCATTTTCCAGTACTGTTATTGTAGTAAAGCTGCTTTCTGATAAAGATCAAATTGATACACTCCACGGAAGGATTACTATTGGGATTTTAATAATACAAGATATTGTTGCAGTTTTATTCCTGCTGTTCTTATCAACGCTCGATAACGAAGGTACTTTCAGCTATATCCTTTCAATTGCTAAAGGCGTCCTTCTTCTTTTAGTCCTTTATTTATCTGCAAGATTCCTATTCCCATGGATCTTTAGGAAATTTGCAAAATCACAGGAAATTCTATTCTTAGCATCAATTTCCTCATGCCTATTCTTTGCTTTGCTTGCCTTTAGCTTGGGATTTTCTATCGCGATAGGCGCTTTTCTTGCAGGAATTGCCCTTGCATCAACAATCTATAATGTTGAGATTATAGCAAAGACTAAACCACTAAGAGATTTCTTTTCAACTATCTTTTTTGTCTCTTTAGGAATGCAGATAACATTTTCAGTGTTACAGGAAAAACTCTTGCAGTTTATTCTTTTAAGCCTTTTTGTCATAGTTGGAACGCCTATTCTTACATTATTAATTATGCGCTCTTCAAACATGAAAAAAAGAACCTCTTTCTTTATCGGAATTTTGATTGCGCAAGTTTCAGAATTCGCTTTAATTCTCTCAGGATTAGGATTAACGCTTAACCATATCTCAAAAGAAACCGCTTCTTTGCTTGTCCTTATCACTATCTTTACTATGGTAGTCTCAACATACCTAATCTCTAATCTGGAATCGCTCTACAAAAGATTTTCAAGGTTTTTATCTATATTTGAGAAAAAGAATGCAAAAGTTACTTCACTCTTAAGCAGAAACATAAGATACAATATTGTTGTATTGGGCGGTCATCGAACAGGAGCATATATCATCAAATACCTAAAGCGCGCAAATAAGAAGTTCTTTGTTATTGATTATAATCCAGAAGTCATACAGCGTTTAGAAAAAGAAGGTGTTGATTGCTTATATGGAGATGCTTCTGATGAAGAGATTATTCAGAGGATATTAAAGATGAAGCCTTCTATCCTAATTTCAACAATTCCCTCTCCAGAAAATAGTATGCTTCTCTTAAACACAGTTAAGAAAAGGAAGAAAGATACTATATTATTCTTAACTGCAAAATCAATTCCTGATGTGCTTGAGCTTTATAAAAAAGGGGCTGATTTTGTGATTCTCCCTGAAATATTGACTGGACAAAAGATTGCGGATTATTTGATGCATCTCAATAAGCAGCAGATTAGAAAATGGGGAAAGCACTATTATCAACGGTTGTTAGAGGATAAGAAACATAATATTATCTCTTAAATCGAGAGAGAAAATATCTTTAGAGGAAGAAAATGAAACTTTACAAACCGAAAATAGAGGAGATTAAAACTTATATCAAACTTGAGACAACTTTTTTTAAACATCATAAGCCATACAAGACATTATTGCAGGATGTTCCTACAGGAAAAAGAAACTTAATGAAAGAGTTTGAAGATCTGCTCAAGGAGAGAAATGCGTTCTTTCGGTTTGTAGCTGTTAACGGAGAAATTGCGGATTATATCTATGGCAAAATTATGCTTGTAGGAGCCAATGAAAAAAACTGGAAAAAGAAAGGAGACTTAAACTCAGTTGTTGTCTTGCCGACTTTCAGAGGTAAAGGCATTGCACAGTTTATGACTAATAAGTTTATGAAATGGTTAAAATTAAAAAAGATTAAATATGTAGAAATGAGTGTTAATGTGAGAAATAAGGAAATGTTGAAGTTTGCTAATAAATTAGGATTTAAAGAACAGCACATTAAGTTTGGAAAAATTATACTCTGAAAGGAACAAATCTTTCATACTTTCTTTTGTTTCAGTAGATATCTCCATTTGCTATAACGCTACACCTTTCTCGCTTCAAGAGATTGACCACCTGTTTTCTTTAGAGCAATTCTTTCTTGTGTTTGATCAAAAGAAATAATAAATTTATCAAAGAAACCAGCCCTTCCTAACAAAACAGGAAAATCATAGGATCCCAATATAACTTTAACAGGAATTTGAAAGACATACTTCTCATGTCCTTTCTCTATAGCGATATTTATCTTTGTTTCAATGGAATCTACTTTTCCACCTATTCCATAAGAAGGGGTCTTTTCACTACTTAAGTCTAAACCAAGAATTTCAGCAAGGGCTAAAGGTATAGCAGAGATATCAGCTCCAGAATCTACAAGAGCGAGAGTCTCAAAACTTTCTTTACCTTTAAGAAGAATCGGAATCATTGGTGCTTTGACTTCACTGCCATCTGGTCTTTTCACTGTTTTATACTTAAAAATGATTGTCATTATAAATTTAGAAAATCATTGTTTCTTTATCAGGGACTCTTGTAAGAAGGGGTCTTTCTTTAGGGCATTTATCTTTAGCTTCTTTAAATACCTTTTTTACATCCTTTCCATGTGCAATAATCTTCTGATTACAAATAGCTACCCATTGTCCGCTATAATGGTCTACATTAGTTTTCATAAAGAATTGATAGTTTTTATCCATTTTGTCTAAATCCATATGATGTTTAACTATACTAAAATCAATTATGTCTATATCAGAATACTTATTTATATATCTATCCTTTAGGCATATCTGCCCTTTTCACGTACACGCAATAAGATCTTCATTAGTCATTCCTTCTAATCTCTTCTTTACTTGCTTATAAAGTTTAGGGAGCATTAGAAAGTAAGGCGAGTGCCTCGGATGGACTTCTGACATAAAGTTCAAGTGCCTATTTATTTATTATCTTTGTATTATATAAATCTTCCTAAGAGCTAATCTTATATAATCTTCTATACTTATACGTAGATGGTAAGATTAAATAAATCTTTTATTATAACTACCTTAGCTCTTTTAGTAACCATCATCGTATCTATTTGTACCATTTACTATTCTTACCAAGCCAATAAAAAAGCAGATAAGGCAAACGTAATTAGCGAACAAGCCTTACAAGAAGCAAAAAAAGCTAATAATATAAGCAAACAATCATTAGAAGAATCAAAGTATTCTAATTTAATAGGTAAAGAAGCTTATGTTTTATCACAAGAAAGTTTAGATTTTGATATCTTAGAAAAAAGGGTAAGTGGTCTCGAGGAAGAACTTTTAAATTGTAAATACCCCTCTGAAAAATCTGATTTAGCGGAAGAGAGCATCAAAAAAGTCAAATATCTTAAAAATAGAAATAGAATTGATGAAGCAAAAGAAGTGTTGGATTCTATTGAAGAAACTTGTATAGAAGAACTGCCCCTTGCAGAAAAAATCCCTGTTGTGGAAGAAAAACCTTCTATTGGATTCTGGCAACATATTAAAAACTTTTTCAGCAATCTATTTGGTTCTTCTTAACAAAATCGTTTTCAATGGTAAATTTTTAGTTAGAATTTCTCAAAAAGCATTGATGATTCCAAAAAGAACAATAAGTGCCCCAAAAAATATTGCAATAGTTAGATAAGGATGTTTACTAACCCAATTGTCTTCTTCTTTCCATTTAATCCACCTTATACTTTTACTTGCTATGATAAAAACGTCTATAAGATACCATATTCCAAATCCTCCAAGTGTAATAAGTTTAAGAAATCCTACAACTCCTTGACCTAAATAAAATCTATCAACACCTAGCCAACCAAGAAACAATGATAAGAGAAGAGTAGTAGAAAACTTCCTTTCAATAGAGCCTATAAGATGTTGTGCCATTTTTCCTCCTATTCTTAATTTAATTTGTAACCTCTTCCTTCATTAAGTCAAAAACCCATAAATTCTTTGCACTCTTTAATTTTTTGATATCACATTTTTCGGAAGTACTATACACAGGGGCGCTTCCCGTTATAGAGTCGCATGGGATAAATATTTGGGTGCCATACACAATGATAACGGAGACCTTACTAGAATTGCTAAAAACCTCATCATTAAATCTTCTTCCAAACTCTATTTCATTGCTAGGCTCTAAAGCTCCACCACCACCCAAATATATTTTTGGAAAGTAAAGGATGTTCCTGTTTTCATCATAAATCTTTATATCAGCAGATAACTCGTAAAGATTTTCTCTCTCCCCCTCAATATTCGCCCCTATACATAAATCCTTTTTTTGATATTCTTTATACTTCTCTATAATCGCTTTTGCTTCTGTTATATCCTTCTGAGATGTTGGACCTCTATATGCGTTGTATTCTTTAAAATAAGCTTGAGCAAGTTCTACTTTCACGTTATCTGGGGTGTTTGGAAAAACGAGAGAATGATTTACCCAATAAGATATACTATATTCTGATGCAGGCCGTTTTTGAATACAGTAACGCACTTGGGATAATGTAACGGTTAATCCATCTTTAACCAAAACTTTTTCTTGTGGTTGAGTTTGAGTTTCAGAACTAACCTGAGTATTCTCTTGGTTATTAATTAAAGATTCTCTGGTTGGTGTTGATGATTTTTCGGTTTCTGTAGTTTCTTTAGAGAACTTTGCAAAACTCACAAAATGATTTTTTGAGCCAAAAATTTTTAATCATTATTAGCTAATTGTTAGCATTTCCAAATTACTTTAAGCGTTATCTAACTGAAATTGAATTATTCAAAGTTCTCTTTAACAACTCCATTATTACTCTCACAACCAGAGACAAACAACAAAACTACTACTAACACACTAAAAAAGAGGAGATTTTTCATTTTAACATATTCCTTGTATTTTTAACTGCATAATTTCCTCACATTCTCCATATATATCGCATTGCCCTTGAATTTGGTCGCACATTGCTTGTGGAGTTAATTCTGAGCGTGATGATGTTTCTGCTTTTTCTCCTTTTCCAGTTATTGTTGCATCCGTAACATAAATTATTTTTCCAGCTAAGCCAAAGGCACCACTTAATCTTTCTAGTTTTCCTTCAAATTTTATTAGGTCTCCTTTGTAATACTTCACTAATTTATCTTTTTCACTGTCTTTAATATGAATTCCTACGTCACTTCCAATGTCATAAAGTCCTTTGGGTCTTATACTGCCCAAAATTTCATATTCGGTAAAAGTGCCTGTGTTAATATCATTAACATAAGCTTCCCATTTAACATATTTTCCCTTGTAAGATTTCCACAACTCTTTTTGTTGTAATTCTGTTAATCCTGAGTTATATATTTTATTAAAAAGTCCAGCTAAACTTTCGTCAATGTATTGGTTTTCTGGTTCTGTTGTTTTACTAGTTTGTACTGGGGTATTTGTTTCTAAAGGTTTAGCAGTCATAGTTGTAACAATTACGGCTATGATTAGTAACATAACAAACACTAATATCCTAATAGGTTTGCTTGGATTAATATGTAATCTATTTTTGATTACTTTGTTATAAAATGAAGGATTCATCCATAGAAAGACTAAAAGAAAGAAAAAAAAACCTAGAATTGAACCAGATGCTGTAACAAAACCGATAATTAACAATAAAAATATTAAACTTATTATCCACCATATCTTAGTTTCAAGGTCTTTTTTCATTTTTTATCAACTATATTCCTAAAAGCCTCACTAGAATTTAGAATCATAGCAATTAATCCGACACCTGCAAAGAACATAAAAACAAGAAGTCCATAGTAGAGCCCATTGCTTATCCCTACACTTTGGGCTAAATCCATTATTAAACCACCAAATACAAAATGAAAAAATGCGATTACAATGAAACTACCAATAACAGCTATGATTGTATTTTTCTGTGACGGCTTAAGAGATTGATTAGTTTTTTTGTTCTGTTTATATCTACTCCATAAAGAATGCTTAGATGGGTTCCACGATATCATTAGTTGATATTTTGGTCACTAATTGTATATAAAGTTTTCTATCTTTAGTTAATATGGCTATAGACTGGAATTTAGCAGGATGGGTCATAAGAAGCAAAAACAGACCTCAGATTCTATCTCTTTTAACAATACCTCAAACACCCGCTCAAATTTCTAAGAAGTTAAAGATTAGTTTGACTCATGCAAGCAAAACTATCAGAGAACTTGATTCTAAAAAATTAATAATATGTTTAAACAATAAAAGTAAGCTAGGAAGAATTTACAAAATAACGCAACAAGGAGAAGAGATATTAGAACATATCAAAAAAGTTGAGAATAGTTAAGAAAATAAATGCCATAAAAAATAAAATAGAATACTTAAACTAATCCATAAAAAAATTGTTCTTGTTCTTAATTTTTTGTATTCTCTAAGTTTACAAAAGATATAAGATAAAATAAGTCCGAAAACAATGGTCAACCAAAAACTAAAGCAAATAATAAATAAACATTTGCCATAAAAAAACTTAAAAACAATAAAGAAAGCTGTTAAAATCTCTGCCAAAAAAATCTTAACTAATGCTTTTATTAAAAGTATCATTAAGTAAAAGAAGCAAATAAAATATATAAACACATACCATACTACTAAAAAAAAGAAGAGAAGAGGGTATTCTCTAAAAATGACAAAAAATTTAGAGAATGAGTTGCTCTCTACTCCCAAAGTAAAAAATTCACCCCTACCCATATCAATATCGTAAAGTTTATAAATAAGTAATCCTTTGGATATCAATATGAGTAAGAGGATATTGATAACAATACCAGATGAAACACTTAAGTTAATACAGAAACTCGAGGGATTCGGCAAAGGAGACGCTGAGAAGGTAAAATCCATAATCATGGCTTACCTAAGTGAAAAGTCAATGATAACAACTGAAGCTAAGAAGAAAATGTAAAGGCTAGAGCATAGCCCTAGCCATATCTGAAAAACCGTTGGAGGTAATCCAGACAAGAAAAATGAGCTTTATTTTTTATTTAAGCTTATTGATTTCTTGTCTGATAAAGAGAAATGCCAAAAGCAATAATAAGAGTAATAGACCTAAAGCCTAAACAAATAAAGGCTATTGTTTTTACAAGGTTTAGAGAAGGACAAGAGCCATTAGAAAGAGAAATGGTCTTTAGAATAGAAAGAAGATGTATCTATGATGAGCTATTTGAAAACCTTAACAACTTCCTTAAGGTTAGAATTAGCTCTGGAGAAGTGTTTAACATTTACGACAGTGATGAAGACTTAGACAGACTTAGAAAAGTAACGAACTTTGTCTTGTAAGTGAGAAGATGACCGAACAAAGTAGAAGAGTTTATTAGGGATACCTTTAGATATTGCGAAGAACCTTTCTATGAAGTTTTCCACGATTTTACGAACATTTTTCTTATATCTTCAAAAGTAACTCTCTTCTCTATCTTTCTTTTCCAACGTTCTTCTAACTTGTAAAGAGAAATATCATAATCTATGACAATCTTCTGTAGTGCTATCCATTTCATAGAAGGAGTTTCGTGTTGTTCTATTTCTTGTATTAGAAAGTCGTAAGCAAGCGTTTCAATTCTAACTAATCTTTCTATCATAAAAGGAAGCCTATCACCTTTTGCTCGTTTTATATAATAGGAAAAAAACTTAGCTCTATCAGAGCAAATACCATTAGCATGGGTTTTCCCATCCTTAATGCTGTGAGAGCATAATTCAGTACCTCTAAAAGAGCACGTATGACATCCATATAACTGTTTAAACTCTTTTGATCTTATCCCTGTCTTAATTGCGTTAAATTTATGTTGTAAATGATAGTGGTTTTGTCCAGAGCCTTTTTTAGAAAGGAGAGAACCAAACTCTTTTTTAATTTTCTTTATTTCTTTCATAAGCTAACATAAAGAGAGATAGTTTATTAGTTTTAGTGTCTTAAAGGAATTGGTTACTATTCTAAAATGGTTATTATATGTCATGACTCAAGACTCTGTTTGGAGATCCTTTCTCCATTTTAGTTACCTTAAGTGAAAGTGTTAAATCTTAATCTCTTTTTTAAGAGTTTGTCTGTTCATTTAGTTCATTTGCTTCATTTACATTACTTCCAATCGAAGGATTTGAACCATTTGAAGTGTCCTCATCTAACATAAAGAATGGTGGTAGTTTTATTATTCCTTTACTTATTGGACAGTAAACTGTAATCTTCTTATCAGACAATGTATCTTTTCTTAGAGAAGTTTTTAATAACTTACTTTGACATAATTTCGCTAAAGCAGTATACCAATATCTATCACTAAATATTGGGGCAAAGGCATGTATTTCTTTTGTAGAGAATCCTTGCTCATATTCTGGTAGCTTACAAATTTCTATACACTTCTGAAATGCCTTCTTTAGCTGGTGTGTTAATCCAAAAGTGTTGTTAGATTGCATCGAGATTATAGCCTCTTTAGACAACTCATAATCTTGTTCTTCGGCTATAAAATTTCCTTCATAATCTTGTTCTCTTTGATACTGATGTAAGGCACAGCTTGCTGTAATCAAATCTAAAAATCTCTTAAAATCCCTTCTCACTCTTATATCATCCAAAGGAAAATAATTAACTATTTTCTTAGCAAAAGGTATAATAACTGATACTCTTTTTAGTAGTCTTAGAGCTTCTAAAACAATTGGATTGTAATTCACTTTAAATATATTTTCTGCAAATTCAGCAGTCTTTTCTAAGATCCTATGCGATTGTATCTCTGTTTCATCCATATTTATAATATTAAACCTGTTAAGTAATTCTTTTGTGGGATTAGTGTTCGCTGTTGTTACTAACATACAAGGTTTTCCGTTAATTTTTATGTCTATTGACTGTTGATTTCTTACAACAGTAGCTATAGAACCTTCAGAGGACATTACTCTGAATGTAGGACTATCCATAACCATTTGTGAAACATCTTCTATGTAGCATATTTTCCCATCCCAAGTCCATTCTGGCTCAGACTTTGAATTATGCCAATATGTGAATGCTTCTGGTGTAATTTTCGTTCTATATTGCACCAACTCGATTGGGAATATTTCAATTATCTTCTTACAAACATAACTCTTACCAGATGAACTCTCAGAGCTAACAATTGTGTTTATTTGTACATTTTCAACCCATATACCACACAATGATAAGAAGATTGTCTTTACTGTTGCAATTTCTCCACTTATTGCTTTACTTAATTCGTCTTCGGTTATTAGATCAAACAATTTTGGATTTTTAAGTAGCACTTCTACTTGATTCTTTATTGATTCTTTATCTCCATTGTTTGGTTCTTTTTGTGATTCTGTCATTTTATTTTTTCCTTAAGAATTTCTCTTAGCACTTCACTCACAGACTTACCTTCCTGCTTGGCTAGGTTCTTGATATAATCCCAATACGTATCACCACAGTAAACGACTCTTCTTTTTTTAAGAGTAGTTGACATAGCTCCAGTTATCATTTTATAGTTCCCTAAATTATTTAAGCCAGAAGGAGTTAACAATCACAACGAACTGTTTCCTTCCTTTTTTCTTTTAAATTTTCTTCTTTGAATTTCCTCCAAAATTCTTCTAAGTCATCATCCATTCCGTAACTCCTTATTCAAGAGAGTTCTAATAAAACTAGAAAGTGACCTATCTTCTGATTTAGCTTTTTCAATAATTTTAGCATGTACATCTTCATTTATTCTGACCAAGATAGCTTTTGATTTCATTACAATAACGAATCGTAACGTTTATATAAAGAGTAATTTCTACACAACACAATTTTACACACTACAATGGTCTTTCTTAGAAAATCTTCTGGAGGGAATTATGAATTAGCTTACTCAAAAAGAGTGAATGGCAAAGTAAAACAAAAAGAGATAATGTCTTTAGGAACTTTCCCAAGATTTGTAAAAGATGATGTTATACAAAGATGTAAGGAAAAGAAAATTAGGATAAAAAAAGAAGGATTAGAATACATTAAAGAAAGAATCGAAAAAGCACAATTCACAGAATTGTACAGTCCGTTATATAATATAGATGTAACCTCCTTAGAAAAAAAGATACAGAGGTTATCAGATGAAAACAAAAGATTAGAAAATAAAGGGTTAAATAATATGACTATAGAAATCCTAGAAAAGATGATTAAAATAAAGAAAGATATGAGAAGATTAGAAGAGCTTGGGAGTTTAAAGATAAAAGATAAAACTAAGGTTTAACAGTTTTTTGTAGAATCTCCCTCAATTTCTCCTCAGGCAAACTCTCCTTTACCAATTCAATAAATTTCATTATTTCACTTTCTGTTTCTCTTCTCTTCTCAAACAATTGTATTGCTTCTTTCTCATCTATTGGATTGGAACACTTATAGCAAAATTTGGCTTCTTTAGGATTAATCTCACTACAAAATACACATTTCTTAACTTTTAACTCATCTTCTTTATCATTAAGTTTTATAATCCCGTACATACTTAAAATGGCATCATTCACATTGCTTGAGGTTATATGTGTGTATTGCCCAATCATATTACTTCCAGATGTCCATCCAAAGTAAACTTTTACTTGAGATTCATTCATACTCTTGTCTAAAAGTATATGGCTGACCCTCGTGTGTCTAAATAAATGAGGATGAACTCGTTTCGTTATTTTTGCTCTTTCTGTTATTCTAATAACTAAAGCTCTTAAAGAGTCATACATCATTCTTTTGTGTTCTCCAGAGACTTTCATTACCCAAAGTGGTGCTTCTGGCGTATTTTTTAAGGGATGATTATTCAACCACATAGATAAAACAGATGCAGAAAAAACAACCAAAGGTGTTCTTGTTCCAGTCTTCCCCTTTAAGTCAATTAAGTAGCCATATTCGGTCCTTGTAACGTCCTTTATGTTAAGGTTGCCTACTTCTCCAATTCTTGCACCAAGCTCATATAATAAAGAAATAAATGCCTTATCTCTAATACTTTGTGCAGATTTAATTAATAACTGAACTTCTTCTTTGGTTAAGATATCAGAAGCTTTTACTTTAGGTGTATCTTTAGATTTAATAGTTGTATTAATCCATTTAACTAATTGAGGATAACCATCTACTCTAATTTTTTCTTTGTAGTCATCACCATAAGCCACCCAAGAAAAGAATTTCTTCATAACAACCCTATAGCCTTGCTTCGTCCAAAGTCTAAGTCTTTCTTGTTCTTCTATCTGAAGCAAACAATGCTTCAAATCAGATATAGTAGTCTCCTCAAAATCTTTGTTTATGTATTCTGAAAGTCTCCTAATGTGTCCTATAAGCTTTATTCTTCGTGGCTTGCTCAGTCTTTCTTGAATATAACATAAAGCATCAAATTTAAGAACAAGCTCTTTGTTCTTTTCAGAAAGGTCAGAATTGATTACGTTCCTCTTCTGTGCTTCATACTCCTTATCGTATCCATGTATTTCTTTCTCCATTTCTAGCTCCTGCATAAATATCTTTATTTACATCAGAAGTCCTTTTTATGGTTTAGGGCACTTGAACAAAAGATACTATGCCTCGGATGGGACTCGAACCCACAACCACTGCCTTATGAAAGCAGTACTCTGCCCTTGAGCTACCGAGGCTTTAAGAAAAAAACAGCTTAAGAACTTATAAAAACCTTTTTATTTAGAAATCAAAAGCAATAGAAATTATGTTTAATCCAAATACAATGAAATAAATTAAGAGAAGGACATTAAATTAGAAGGATAAAAGAGATTAAGTCAGTAAGAAATATCTGATGACATGTAAAGTGCTAATAACCTAGGGGTTTTCTAGAGAGTTTAAGGAATTTTAACTGCACAACCCCATAACACTTTTCTAGCGGTATTGAGAGCTTTTTTAACATCTTCTAATTCTAAATTTAAGTAAATATCATGTTCTTTGAGTAAATCAATAAATTCACTTAACGAAACATCTGCAAGTTTAGCCCCCAAGCCCAAACTTACTTTTTTCATTCGATATAACTCGACAGCTTTATGCTTCTTTCCAGATTCAACTAGTTCTCTCACTACTTCAGAACGATTTTCTTTCAAAACTTTCCCGAAAAGATCAATTGTTTCCACATCTAATCTTGAAGATACAGTTTCCATTTTATTTTACCTCCGCTTTACAAAGCTTCTTATTTTTTTGGCAAATTCTTTTATCTCTCCTTCTTCGTAATTTTTATGAGGCAAATTTTTTACCCCATCACCTTGAAAACGAGGAATTAAATGAAAATGAGGATGCGCAATTTCTCCTCCAGCCACTTTATCACTATTTAAGATAAGATTAAATCCACCAGCATTTAAAGCTTGCACCATTGCTTTAGCTACTTTCTGGCAAGTTTTAACTAAAGAAGATAAGGTTTTTTCATCTAACTCAAGAAAATGTTCAAAATGTTTTTTAGGCACTATTAAACAATGTCCTTTATTTACAGGCCTTATGTCTAAGAAGCTAATAACTTCTTTATTCTCAAAAACAATTTCAGCTTGAATTTCTCTCCCAATAATTTTGCAAAAAATGCATTCCATCTTTATCTCCTTATGGACCAGTCGGGATTTGAACCCGAGTTATCACCACGCCAAGGCGATGTACTACCAGATTATACTACTGGCCCTTTAAAAGAAAGAAAAAAAACTAAGAATAAATATCTTTCTATTCTAAGAATATCGCTTTTGCAGTTTTTACTTTTTATTCAACTACTTCACTCTCAATTCATTCCATCTCAGCAATTTATTCTTAGCTCCGTAATGCTGAATAACAGATTCAGAATTGACCAATCCAACTTTTAAGGCAAAGTTAATGTCTTTCTTTTTGATATATGCGCTCAAGAAACCAGAGCCAAAAGCATCTCCAGCCCCAGTAGTTTCAACTACCTTCGTAGGATGCGGCTTTACCTGATAAAAATGATTTCCATCATATGCATGAATCTCTTTATCTCCATTAGTGATCACGCAGACATGAGCCCCAAAACCGCGCAACGTTGATAAAATCTCTTTAATGTCTTTTTTCTTGCTTAACAGCATTGCTTCTTCTCTGTTCAAAATTAAAACCTCTGTCCTATGCAGAATTCTATCCAAATAATCATACCCCCTCTTTGCCAGATACTCACTTGGATTAAAGGCAATCCTGATTTTTTTCTTCATAGCGTAATCTGCAAGCTTCTCTAATGTCTTAAATGAAGTGCCTAGCATCGTGCAGAGATAAAACCACTGCGTATCTCTCTTTTTTATCTCGCTAAATCTCAATAAGTCATTGCTTCCTTTAAAAATAAGGATAGTCCTGTCATGCCCCCTTGCGTCAAGAATAACAGCGAACCCAGTTCGCCCCTCTTTTTTAACAACTAGATTAGTGTCTACATCTTCTTTAGCTAAATCTTGAAGAATCATCTCAGCATTATGATCTTTTCCGATCTTGCACACACATCCTACTTTTAATCCCATTCTTGCCAACCCTACAGAAATATTAGTAGCCCCCCCTCCAGAATAGAATTGAACATTTTGCAAAAGCACCTTAGAGCCAAAAGGAAATTTAATAACGTCTTTTGTTGGCTTAAAAAGATTCTTTCCAGTATCAACAAAACAGTCTACTGTAGCCCCCCCAACAACAATCACATCATACACGATGATCACTTCCAAATAATCTTATTTTATGTTCTGCCATTTTTTTCACCTGCTCTTTTGCATATCCTAGATAATCATTTAAATAAATATCGTCTTTATGGTGATGGAGAAATGATTTAACACCCAATAAAAAAGACAATCTTGTGTCAGTTCCTACATTAATCTTGCAGATTCCTAATTTAATAGCTTTCTGAATATCCTTATCAGGAACTCCCTGCGTATTTTTAAGATTTACCCCATAGTGTTTTAATTGTTTTATAACAGAAGGATAAACTCCAGAAGCGCCATGTAGTACTAAAGGAACATTAATTCTTTCTCTAATTTCCTTTAAAGCATTAAAATGAAGCTTTGGCCTCCCCTTAAATTTATAAGCGCCATGGCTAGTTCCGATAGCAATAGCCAAGTTATCTACTCTAGTTAGGTTAACAAAATGTTCAGCTTCTTTTGGATTAGTAATATTCTTTTCGCCTAATTGACCAATCTCAGCCTCAACCAAAACCCTTTTCTTTTTGGCAAGTTGAACGACCTTTTTGGTTAAAACAACATTTTTTTGAAAAGGATAATTAGATGCATCAATCATCACAGAATCCCAGCCAAAGTCAATGCATTTTTTAATTGTTGTTAAGTTATGAAGATGATCTCCGTGTAACACTGCTGTAATATCATATTCTTCCACTGCTGCCTTAAACATATTTGCAAGAAATTCATAACCGCAATACTTAATTGCAGATTCGCTTGTTGCAAAGATTACAGGAGCCTTTAACTTTTGAGCAGATTCTGCAATTGCTTTAACAACCTCCATATTTATAACATTAAAATGTGCTACAGCATATCTCTTTTTTTGTGCATCTCTTAAGAGATTCATCTTTTCACCTTTTTCAAAATCTTAAGCCCGGGAAGCTCTTTGCCAGCTATATATTCTAATAAAGCTCCACCGCTTAAGCTAAAGTAGCTAATCTTCTTTCTATTAATAAACATATCTATAGCATTAGCAGTATGACCTCCACCAGCAATAGAAAATGCCTTTGATCTTGCAATAGTTTTTAACAAGATTTTTTCTCCTTTTTCAAATCCCTTCTGCTCGTAAAACCCCATCGGCCCTTTAATGTAAACGGTTTTAGCCCTAAGAAGTATTTTTTTATACTTATCAATAGTCTTGCTTCCTATGTCTAAAGCTGGGTGTCCTTTAGAAAACTTATTTGTGGAAAATTCTCTTCTTTTCCCGTTTATTCTTGTAGCAAAGTCAATCGGCAATATCAATTTTTTATTATTTACAAATCTTTTTATTCTCTTTAAAAAAGGAAAATAACCATCAACTGCTTCTATTTTATATCCTTGAGAAATTAATCCTGCAATGCCTATCTTACCTCCACAAAGAACATAATCAACATCTCTTAATCTTTTTTCAATTAATAAAACACAATCATCAATTTTTCCTCCGCCTAAGAGAAAAACATAAGGCCTTTTCACATTTTTTATCTTTTCTAATCCTTTCAGCTCTTTTTCCATTGCTCTTCCTGCAATTACAGGCAATCTTTTTCCAAATCCTGTAACAGAAGGTATATCTCGATGAGCAACTGAAAAAGCATCAAAAATAAAATAATCGAATAAAGGAGCAAGTGTCTTTACCAAAACCTTCTTTTTTGCTTTAGAATCATTTTCCTCTTCAAGAAATCTTGAATTTTCTAATAAGAGAACATCTCCATTCTTTAAGCTCTTAATCTTTTCAATAGCTTTCTTCCCTGTTATATCCTCAACAAATATTATTGTCTTTTTGCAAAACTTGCTTAAATATCTTGCATGCTGTTTTAAGCTTATAAAATCTTTTTCTCCTTTCCTTCCTTGATAAGAAATTAAAACGCTTTTTGCTCTCTTCTTAATTAAATGCTTAATTGTAACACTATGCTCTTGAATTCTCTCTAATCCTATAATTTTTTTATTTTTTACGGGGCTATTAACATCTATCCTTACTAACACCCTTTTTCCTGCTAAATCAACATCATCAATATTGTAATATCTCACTCTTCTACAACCTCTTTTGCTTCTGAAATAACTTCTTTAGATATTTTTAATAATTTGTTATAATCTTCTTTATCGATTGAGAGTTTAGTTCCATACTGATAAAACTCCCTCTTTTCTTTACTCTTATCTTCCTTTTCTTTAATATCTAGAGTAGCAATCATGTTCAATAATTCCTTGTTAAAGCTAATTTTACTTTCTTCCGCTAGATAATATATCAAAGCGAAAGTGCAATCCTGATTTTCTGATTCATAACCAAATTTATAACTTATTGCAAGTAAAGCATGGTAAATAGAATAGAAAAAAGCACTTGCAGACCAATCGCTAAAGTCAGTTCCATAAAAATGCATAGCAGCATTTAAATTATGTTCTGCTTTTTTAATGTGGTTCTTAGCATCTTCCTTATTTGGTTTAATCTTAACTAAACCTCTATGTCTTCCACTTTCCTCTAATTCTTTCACTGCCTTCCTTAAACACCAATCCACCTTATTTTTTGCATGGCTCATTTTAGCAGCTTAATAATGAAATCCTCACCAAAAACAGCTATTCCTTTTATAGCGTTTAATAAAGGTTTATCTCTTTTTTTGATATTTTCTTTAATATCTTCTTTTGTTTGATACATTGGATGAATCTTTTTAACATTAATATTGTTGATGGATTCAATCTCTTTTTCTAATTTTGGAAATCTTTTTTTGTCTGTTACCAGTAAAACATCAATATCATTGGCTTCTTTATATTTCCTTAATACAGATCCATATAACATAGCAGCATCAGCATACTTTATTTTTTTAACATCACTAATCCACATTTTTAAATAAGGATTCGATTGCTCCGCTTCTCTTTTTAAGAGAAATTTGATATATTGTATTGCATAATCATTGTCAAAATTAATTTTATAAAACCTGGCCTTCCCAAGTTCCTTAGAAAGTATAATCTCCTCTTTTTCAAGTCTTCTAGCTATCTTCAAAGCCCCCATAGAAGTTAATCCTAATTTTTTGGCTATATTATTTGCATTATAATCTACTTCTGGGCTTTTAAAAATACTTAAAATAAATAGCATTTCATTCTTAGTTATATCCATATAAACTCACAGTTTATATATACAAACTAACAGTTTATATAGGTTTCGATTCATAAAAGAACATAATCAATACGTAATTACTTACGATTCTGAAGCTTGGATTATTCTTTTCATCTCGTTCAAGGGATTTTTCCCTTGAAGCTTGAGTGTTTCAACAACACTCAACAAAA
>Ga0209541_10002512_pt1 | contig 34626 bp, 33 predicted proteins | sample RifCSPlowO2_01_FD_184027 | JGI IMG/M metagenome (GOLD analysis project Ga0209541, IMG submission 184027) | Groundwater microbial communities from Rifle, Colorado - Rifle CSP2_plank lowO2_0.1 (SPAdes) (version 2) | ecosystem: Environmental > Aquatic > Deep subsurface > Groundwater | place...
CGCAAGGTCATCTCATTTTGCTTGAGCGGGTAACGGGAATCGAACCCGTGTCTCAACCTTGGGAAGGTCGCGTTCTGCCACTGAACCATACCCGCATACCTACTATTTCTACAATATATGGGAATAATTATCCAACTCCTTCCGCGCCTACCCGCCGTTTCCTCCGTCATCCATAATGAGCGGAACGAAGCGAAAACCGCTATATTCTTTAATTTTGAAATTGATCTGTGATTTTTTATCCAAAACTTTAATCGCGTCCCCGATGGGCATTACAATCCTCCCGCCGACCCGAACCTGCTCCTTCCACGCGATAGGAACGGAACTTCCCGCCGCGCCGCAAATTATTTTATCGAACGGAGCATTTTGCACGTACCCCCTCGACCCGTCGCCATGAATGATCGTTACGATTCCGCCTTCGATGAAATTAAACTTTGAAACATTCTCAACTGCCCTCTTATGCAGTTGCAAGATTCTCTCTATTGCGGTCACGCGCCCGAGCCCTATACGCCGCCCCGCTCCCTTTTCCTGCCCGTCATCAAGGGCAGACTTATTCGAAGAAACAATGTGGGCAAGCAAAGCTGTCTTCCAGCCGGATCCGGCGCCAATCTCAAGCACGCGATCCCCTGGCTGCGAATCAAGAAGTTCCAACATAAACGCGACAACGAGAGGTTGAGATATCGTCTGATCAAAACCGATCGGCAATGGCTCATCCACATATGCCCTACTCTTAGATTTCTCCGGCACAAAATGTATCCGGTCAACATCCTCAAACGCTTTGATGATTCGCTTGGATTTCAAATACCCATCCTTGATCAATGTCTTAATGAGGATTTGGTTTGTGTTCATTGTATAGATTGCTATCTACTTACCTACAATAACCCTTGATCCATCCCACTTGAATTTCAAAGAAAAAAGTATGACGTTTGCGGACTTTTCCGCGCGATCAAGCCAATCGCCTGCTTTTTCCTTTTTGAGAAAAAGCTGATCCGCAAGAATATCTTTCATTGCTTGAGAAACCAAAATTTCGCGCTTAAAATCGTCCCAATTCATGCCATACAGCATCGCCACATTTTTCTTAAGATCCGGAGAGTCGCCGGCAACGCCAAGTTTTTCATTTATTAAATATTGAAGTTCCCCTCCAAGATCCGCGTTCAATTTTTCCGTAATTAATTCATTTTCAATAAGACTGGTTAAAATTTCGGATTGCAACTCGGTCTGATTTATGCCCACCTGATCATTTTTTTCTTGATTATAAGCTTTAAGTAAATTGCCGTAATAAAACGAAGCTACCGCGGAGGCGCTTTGGAATCTTTTTGCGGTAATAACATGCCCATTAACCACAGCAAGAGGATACAACCCGAACAAGTAAAGGAAGAGAACAACCACAACGCCGGCGCATCCCACAAGAAGAACAACGCGCGCTTTGTTTTGCCATATTTTTTGGATCATAGGTGTAAACGATTATTGAGGGGTTGATGACGAAACCAAAGAAGAAGTGCCTTTATTTACCAAAATGAGCATTTTTTCTCCGGGTTCCCTATAGTTAAATCTTCCCTTGAGCTCCTTTTTTAAATTTTCCGGATTCAGATAATAATCCATGTCCGCGACGAATTTATTTTGATCCTCCTTCGCCTGCTTAAGCTTATTTTGCAATTCAGCATACTCCCTTTCGGTTTTATTCGTTTGGGAAACAAATGAATAAATTTGGACACTAAGGAAAAATAGCAATAAAACTAGCAACACACTACCACCGGCCTTAAGCATGTTTCCGCCTTCCATTGCTTCTAGCATACAACGAATATGGCGGCACGCAAACTTGGAATACAGGAGACCAAGGAATGTATTTTCCCACAGTTCTATCCGCAAGTATTTCGAATATACAAGCGGCATCTGCATCTAAACTACTTCTTCAAAATATTTCTAAAAATTTCCGGCGATAATTTTACTTTTCCCATTTCCTTAAGCTTTTCTTTTCCGCGTTGCTGCTTTTTCCACAACTTCATTTTTCTGGTCCGGTCGCCTCCTGTTTTCCCGAAATTGCCGAGAAGTTTTTTCATCGCCGGCACGGTTTCCCTCGCGATAATCCTCCCGCGGCACCGCGCCTGAATCGCCTGCGTGAATTGCTGTTTTGGCAAAAGTTCTTTGAGACGCTCGGCCGTAGAACGCGCCTCCCGTTCCACGTCCTTTTTCGGAACGATGCGAGTGAGTTCTGGCATTACTTCATCCGCAATCAAAATTTCGAGCTTTTCCGCCTCAGCTTCCGCTTCGCCGTCAAGCTCATAGCTGAACGACGCGAATCCGGCAGACGATGACTTAAGTTGGTCGTCGAAATCGCGGATAAGCTCGGCAAGCGGCATACGGCCGGAAATGACGAGATTCTCCCCTATGGTAAGTATCTCACCGATCTCGAGATCAAAGACATTCTTTAGGTTCACGACTTGCCCTAAATATTGCTGCGGAGTAAGAATTTCGAGTTTTATCATCGGTTGCCATATTTTTTCCGGATCATCGGGAAAATCCTGTGGCTGTTTTATGACGCGTTCGCCCTTCTTATCCCGTACCCGATACGCGATCGATGGAAAACTTGTTATGAATTCCAAATTGAATTCCCGGGTCAAACGGCTCGCGGTAATTTCAAAATGGAGCTGGCCTAAAAAACCGACCTTGAGTCCCCTCCCCAGCGCTTCGTTCGCGTCCGGCTCAAAACTCAACGCGGCGTCATTTAACTGCAAACGTCCGATTGCCTTTAGTAAATCATCGAATTTCGTCGCGCCGTCCGGATACAAAGAAATAAAAACAACCGGCGCGGCTTCACGATATCCCGCAAGCGCGAACTTTTTTCGGTTGGCGCTTCCTTCTTCTGAAATATCCGCCCCCAAAACGGTATCGCCGATTTTGACAAGCGCCGGCTCTTTGAGGCCCGTCGCGATATATCCGATCTCGCCTGCGGAAATCGCGGCCGATGGCTTGAAATCCGGAGAAAAATACCCTAATTCCTTTATTTTGAATTTTGCTCCGCTCGCCACAAGCCGCACTTCCTCTCCGGTTTTGAAACCGCCATCGAAAAGCCGCACAAACGCAATGATGCCTTTGTGGTCATCGTATAGTGAATCAAAAATCAATCCCCTGTTTACGTTTATCTCTTCTTTCGCGCCGCCCAATGAAACTGGAAGTTCTTTCGGGGGAGGCACTACCCGGGCAACATCTTCCAAGATTTCTTTCACGCCACGCCCGGTCTTTGCGGAAATAAGAAAAATTTCTTCTTCCTTGACCTCCAATAAGTCGGCGACGGACGCAATCATCTTCGCAAGATGCGGCAAATTTAGATCAACCTTATTTATTGCGCCAATAATTTTCAAACCAGCTTTCCGCGCCGAACGAAGATTCGACAGCGTCTGCGCCTGTATTCCCTTTGTCGCGTCAACAAGAAGCACTGCCCCCTCTACGGCAACAAGCGCACGCGAAACTTCATATGAAAAGTCGGAGTGGCCAGGAGTATCGATTAAGTTGAAAATAAACTCTGAACTTGATGACTCATGACTTATGACTGATGACTTTTCATTCATTTTCCCTTGTCGTACGTCATTAGTTTCTAGTCGATAGTTCATTCTGACGGGCGCCATTTTAATGGTAATCCCTCGTTCACGCTCCAAGGGAAGACGATCAAGGTATTGCGGCCGCATATTCCGCGCTTCAACGGTGTGCGTCACTTCAAGAAACCTGTCCGCAAGCGTTGATTTGCCTGAATCGATGTGAGCGATAATAACAAAGTTTCGAATGCGTTTTTGGGATTCATCAGCCATTAGAAAATCATTCTACTCGCTTTCTTCGTTCTATACAAAACTTTTAAAAAATTTCATGGAATATTAGCATTTTGCTCGATCGAGCAAAATGCTAATATTCGCGTCCGTTGCGTAGAAATTTGCGCCCTAAAATCGCTGGCTGTTTCTATCTTACGCTTTCTTAAGAGTAAGATTAATAATAAGTCTTCCTGGCGGATCGTCTACGTATTTAAACACCGGAAGATTGTTTTCCTTAAACGCAAACCCGGGCGGCGCGCTTATGTCGAAAGCATACTTTCGCTGTGTTCCCGCCTGCTTTTCAAAAACGAAACTATATATCTGACCGTCCGCCGGCGGAAGAAATAGCCTATGGGTATAGCTAAAAACGATTTGCCTCTTCTCTCCCGGCTTCAGCTTCGCCCACATCGAAAAAACTTTCTTGCCAAGCTCTTTATGGCTTGAAACAATTGGATATGAAAAAATTTTTTCGGTATTCGCTTCAATTTCCGAAACCAGCGGATTCTCGAGATATCCGTTCTTTTTATAATCAATTGGCGACACAATCACCTTCTCAATGCCACCGCTCGCGTTCGTAAGGCGGCTTGATGGCGGAACGAATAGCTGTATGTACAGCTGGCTTGGAACTTTATACCACCAATCCGCGCTTGCATTTCCCCGATGGTTGAGAGTTATTGTTACCCGATTATTTACAGTACCGTCCGCGTTGATTTGGCTTTCGAGCGTCATATCGCGCTCGACAAACATGTCCGACTTTCCGCCGCCGATATTCGCTTCGACAAGCGCGACGTAATCCCCCAAAAAATTTCTTGAGAATTCATACACTTCGCCAGATGCCCCATACTCGCCGGCAAAACTTTCGAGATCGGCATTTTTCAAATATACCATCACATCTTTCTGTTGAATCCAATCCAGCGCCATGTCATAAAAACTACCAGTGCCAGATTCATCAAGAGATGCGGCTTTTTCAAAAATTGCGGCGCCGACATCTTTCAAAATTCCCTTTGGATACGTCGGTTGCGCAGCCAAATTGAGACTGGCATTTTTTGCTTGCCCGGCCTGGACGATTTTTTGGATCTCCGAAAGAAAATTTATACTGGTAAACGTTTTTTCTCCCACGGTTACCGGCCCAATAATTTCCAACATACTCTCGATTACTTTCGGAGAAACGGCGACCACTCCATCGAAAACGGTTCCTATATCGGCGTACAGCGTTGAGGATTCAACGAACCGCAAAACGGTTACGGCCGATCGCGGAAAATCAAAGAACCAATTTGCGTCCGCAGCACGCCAATTTTTTACGAGGGCCTGGAGCGGCTTCGGCGGAATTGTCTTCAACCCAAGTTCTTTGTCGGAATCGTTTATGTCGCGAATATCAAACAACTCGACATTCCCATTTTGAATAACTACGTCCGCGTAACTGCCCAAAAAACCGCCGGCGGGGCGAATTTCGGATGAATTCTGGAACATCACAAAAATATGCCGCGAACTACTGGAGTTTAGCCATAAAAGTGCGGTATCTACTAATTTCTGCGATTTCAAGAGGTCTAACTTAAGAGATAGGTATGATGAATTCGTCGAGCTTGAAACGGCAATGCCCAACGCGCCCGCTACATCATCAAGACTGCTTTCCTCTTCCCGTATCTTCTTTAAATGGCTGGAAATCGCCTCAAGCCGGGAAATCAAAATTTCTCCTTTTTTTTGCGCAACAAGCGATATTAGATTTTTTTGCAAAAAACTGACATCTCCAACAAGGCCTGAAATTTCGCTCGCGAGATTCCCAACGCCAGCAATCGATTCTCTCGCGCCTGTAAAAGTCGTCTTGAGTGTGTTGAGTATTTCGCCCAACCTTCCTTTGGCATTCTCTAGATTCAAGCTGATAGTTTCTCCCGTTCCGGCTGATTGTTCCGCTTGATAACCCGTAAACGCCGAAAGCTTTGAAGATATGGTTTGAAAGAAGACAATTCCCGCGATCACAAACACGCACGCAAGCAAAAAAACTCCGACGAGCGCAAATTTATTTGGAGGTCGTTTTATCCTCCCACCTTCAGAGAACTCCTCGCCGCCCCGCTTCGCCGAAGCTTCAGCGAGGCGAGTCTGCGGCGAGGATGAATGGGTGTGGTGAATGTCCTCCCCAAGAGGTTCAATACTCCGTGAGAAGGTGGGAGGATTTATATCTGAAGTGTCCCCTTTATTGTCATCTTCATCGTATCTCATGATTTGATTTTAACCGGTTATGCGGGAAAACAAAAACCCGGGTTATGTAGGAAAACAAAAACTCGTAGGCGCGAATCTTGGTCCGCCAATTTTCATTTTACTTAAATGTACCGTATCTGACGATCGTCAGATACGGTACATTCCGAATACTACTTCCTAACTGTTGGCTTCTATTGCGTTCCCAATTGCCCTTTTAGTTGATTGATCGCCGCCTGAACTGAATTGAGCACGCTTGCCATTTCGCTAAGCGATGCGGATTGAGTTGTTGAAGTCGCTGTATCCCACGGTCTCGTCGTTGGATTTTGAACTGTCGAACCGAAGAATTTCACATTTGTCGGAAGAGTGAGTGTGTGCGCGGATGTTGTGTTGTTTCTAATCATAAAGTAAGGCGATACGGTGTCATTCGAGTACTGCGTCAAACCCATGCCAACTTTGTAGAAAGCAATTCCTCCACTTTGATAGTTCCACTGATAATATGTTGCGGAAGCTGATTCAAGCGGTGATGGCGGGTTACCCGCAAAAACAAGGACCTCTTCTAATCGTGTTCCTGGCATAAGTGTCGTCACAAAGCCAGCGCTTGTTAACTGACTTAAGGTGAGCGAACCGCTTGTAACCTGAAAGAAGTTGTCGGAGCTTGGGTTGAGGGTGACTGTGTGGGTTACTGGCCTTGTTGAATTCATAGCATTTCTAGCTTTGGTTAAATCATCTATGGTTATCACGCCAGAATTGTCGAAATCAAGATACGCGTCATAGAGCGGATTCCCAACCGCTGAGGAAATTCTTTTTTGAATTGCTAAAACCATTTTGTCCCGAGCCATCTGGAAATCTGCGTCACTAAGGCTTGAAAGATTGCGCAGCGTAATCTGATCAGTTGCATTCACTCGGCCATCGCCACTCAAGTCGAAATCAAAACTGGGACTCCCGACGGGAGTAAGGGAAGAAGTGGGATTGTTTCGAACTACCGCCTCCAACCATACCAGTATGTCCGCGTTTGTAAGAGGCTGAATCGTCGGCGGATAGACTCGAGTACCAATCATCGCTTTGCTGATGCGGGACTTGTCATCTTGATCGATTCCGCCATTTCGATTGGCATCAAACCCACTTTCGTAATTCGCGGCTCCGTTTGCAAGTCCCATCCGCGCATCTACCGCCGCAATGATTTTTTTGTAGGCGATGTCAAACTGGCTATCTGAAAGAGTTAGGACTGCTCCAATAATCGATACATCAGTAACATTTACGAGTCCGCTGTTATCCAAATCAAGATTGTTATCGCAAGAAGAAACAGTTATTGGACTGCACTGATGCGAACGAACTATACTCTGCAGCGCTGTGATAATCTCCGCATCCGTCATTGGAATAACTGTCGGTGCGGTGATGGTGAAATATACACTACCAGAGTAAATCTGACGGTTAATACTAGTCGAGATCATCAACTCATAATCGCCGTTAAGAGCCGTGGGGATAGTTATTGGCATATACCCAATATTTGGACCGTTAGAAATTATTTGCGAGTAATTTTGGGTCTTACCGATTATGAAGATTTGCATGTCGTTAGTTGGAGGTATATTACTGGAATTCCAACGAACAGTTTGCGTAGAACCGGCCAGCCATTTTTCTCCGCCACTCCATGGTGAAGTGATGGTTATGGAGGGCTGAGTGTTATCAGAAGTAATTGAAAATGGCATTGAATTACTCGTGCCGTTCTGATTATTAACAGTTATTTTGCAACTCAAAGGATAAGAGATTACTGTGCCAGCTTGGATAGGAACAGTTGGCACACTCGACTTGAGTGTTTTTCCGTCTAAAGAAGGAATATTTGTTTCACCCGCACCTCCACCAGAATAACAGTCAAATCTAACTTCGTTTCCAGTAGAAGTAAAGTTAAAGCCACTAATTATCACATAAGTGTCTTCTGGTCCAGAGGACGGAAATACATTAGTGATGGAGGGTTGGCTTGTATTTCCAACCTGCACGGTCGCGGAAGTACGAGCCACTTGTCCAGTGTTGTCCGCAACTTTGAAGTTAACCGTGTATGTGCCTGCCGAAGAATAGGAATGGGTGAAAGTGGCGTTTTGGATGAATGAATTTGGGCTAGCGGTAGAAGACAGAGGAGATAGCGCCGTTAAAACATCGCCCCAATCAACTGAATAACTCAATGCTCCGTTTTCAGGATCAGACGCATAGATCGTCCATGTGCCTGTCTGCCCTACTGAAAGGGTTGTCGGGAAAGCACCCCCGCTTATGACCGGTGGTTTGTTTGAGGTGCTATCGGATGTAATTTTGAAATACGAATCGCTTGAGTCGCAGGTGGATGTACCCGACTGACAGATTTGAACGGTATAGAGGCCATCGGGGGCAACCGCATCGCCTTTAGTGTTACCCACTTTCCAGTCATAAGATGAACCGCCTACAGCTGTGGCAATTATATACGAATAAATATACGGATAGCGCGGTATTGCACAGGGGGCTCCTACAACACAGGGCGGGTAATATTGAGCAAGTTTGATGTCGTAGATAGTTGATGCGCGTAAACAGACTGCGTTAGGTGGGCATGAAAAAGATGCGCCGTCCTGCCACTTGATTGTCTGCGCTGTTCCTTTTGTCCAACTCTCTCCCCCATTTGGCGAGAGAACGGTGATGGAGGGTTGGGTTGGTTGTCCACATCCGTACAATCTATTTAGCTTTGCTCGAGTTGAAGCGCCAACATAGCCAGTGCCATGAGAAAGACCGTTGGGAGTTAAAATTTCCGAAGCGTATTTTTCTTGGAAACCGACGACTGCGGAGGCTACTTGTTCATTGAAATCTTCGCCATAGATACGCTCGTTGGAAGGATTGGGAATAAAGCCCTCCCGAACTAATGCTGTTACTAGAGCGTCCACAGCATTCCCTCTATCCCCCACTCTCAAATTATTAGTCCAATTATGACAGAATACTGCCGGAGTCTGTCCCTGCTGCGCGCCAAGCTGCGCCTGCAACTGCTGAACCTGCGCCAAAAGCGCGGCTATTTGCGCCTGGAGCTGGGCGACTATATCTGAATTTGCGGAAACTGCCGTACCTCCGCCTCCACCCGCGCCTCCACTTGATGTTACCGCAAACGAGGAAACCGGCACCGCGAGAATTGACACCAACGACACGACCGAAAAAACCGATGCAAATTTTTTCATATATTTATTTTTTAAATTTAATTCGACTAATTTTGATATTTTCCTCCGGAGTCCACCTTGTCGGAAATATTTAATTCGCCTTCCTGATCGGCTTTTTGGTCTTATTTTTATACAAATTCAGTATAAGTGATATATATATCAATCCAGCTGTGGATAACACGCCTATACCCTCTCTCGTATAATCTTTTCTGTCATTCCCGCGAAAGCGGGAATCTAGGACAAAACAAACTTCTGGATTCCCGCTTTCGCGGGAATGACATGCCGCGAAGAGGTAGGCGAGAACAACCCGATAGCACATGGCTAAATTGCCATTAGCTATACGCTATTCGCTATTTATAGTATACCTTATTTTCCACTCTGAAATCAATATAGTGCAGATTTTTAAAACCAGGCTTGGCGTACAAATGCCCAATCGCGGCAAGAGCGCTATTCGCAGGGAAGCGAAGACTGAAATAAAGTTTTGGGCCAGACTCGGTGCGCGCTAAAGCCTCAACCTCCTCAAGAGCGAGATCCTTGATTACTACTTCTTTTAAGCCCGCCTTGCTTTCCCTTATTACTCCAATGATCGAAAGAAAATTTTTTATATACTTGCTCGGCAAAATTTTTGAATTTAATCCCCTGCTCTTCTGGGAATAATCCCTTATAATTGTTATCAGATTCCCCTCGGCAGAGGGCGATCGCCTGAAAATAACGCCCTCGTCATCAAACCACCAGCACGAAGACGCGGATTCACGCGGAACGGACGCGGCGGACAGTTGCTGAAAACTTTCCTCGTTGTTCTGCGTGTCGTCTGCGTGTTTCCGCGCATCGTGAAAACACCAAATTCCAATCGACTCACGCTCTTCAATCTTTACGGACACCGTTCGTTCAAAATAATTTTTTGAGATGCTTACATCCTTAACGGCGGGATAAAACACCAGATCTCGCGCTTCTCTAAGCGTATCCGGCCAAACAAGTATGTTTCCAAAACCCAACAAAGACTTCCACCACGTTCCGCCGGCAACCGTCGCCTGCAAAAGACTCACCGCATCGGATCGAGAAACAAGCGCAGTACCGGCAATATCAATTTTTTCGATTTGGAAGAACGGCGACAAAACAAAGAACCAACCGCCTCCGACTATAAGAAAAAAAACTGCAATGCAAATCCCCCCGATAAAGGAATATACGCGTCGGCGGCGTCGGCGCACCGCAATCTCGGAAAGATAATTTTTTGCTCTTTGCATTCACGAATCTGGTTATTTTTGAAATGGTGATTAGACCAAAACTCTTTCAATCAGCGGATTTAGCCTTGTTAAAAACTCGTAGTGATGGGTATCCGACATCCGCGCGAGTTCCGTAGCGCGAAGATCATGCACACCCTCTCGTCCAATGAGCGTCACTATATCGCCCGGCTTGCACTTCGCCTCCGTAACGTCAATCGCGGTAAGGTCCATAGACACGCGCCCCAAAACGCGCGCGAATGTTCCATTCACAAGCACCCTGCCGACACTTGAGAGCGATCGAGGAAACCCGTGCCAATACCCTATCGGCAACACCGCCATTACCCCGGGCGCAAGCGCGCGTTCCTTCATATCGTATCCGATGTAATCCCCCTTACGGATTCGTTTCACTTCGCTTATAACCGTCCGCCACCGGAGCACTGGTTCCAAATCAATCATAGGAGCTCCCGTCGCCCACTGATTGGAAAGGCCAAGACTTCGACCTCCCACGGGACGTCGGAGCTGAAGCTCGAGCTCGGGCGACACGTGGTAGCCATACAACCCCATTCCCACCCGCACTGCGCCTAAGTGATATTTAGAATCCATAACAGCCCCTCCGGTTGCCGCTGCGTGCGCGACAAGACGCCGAAACCCCGCCTTCTCGAAGATTTTTAGCGCTTTGAGAAACTCCTTAAACTGCATCTCCGTATATCCGGGGTACGCGATATCTTTCGCGGCGGCAAAGTGAGTAAACACGCCAACAAACTTGCTCTGGACTTTTGACCTTTGACTTTTGAGCACGCGAATCGCCTTAGAAATATCTTCAACATAAAATCCCTGCCTGTGAAAACCCGTGTCGATTTTGATGTGAAAACGGGGAATTGCTTTGGTCCGGGCAAGAGCTTTAAGGGCGTCGAAATTTGAAATACTCACAGTCACGTCGTTCGCGGCCGCCTCCATAAACCTAGTAGGAAGCGTTGGGCCTAGAACCAGGATTTGCTTCCGAATTCCCTCCTCCCTCAACCGGCTTCCTTCCACAATAGAATCAACGCAAAAGCCGTCCACGCCAAACGTATCCATAAGCTTCGAAAACAACACAAGTCCATGCCCGTACGCGTTCGATTTCACGACCGCCCATAATTTAGTTGCAGGCCGAATGAAGCCCCGAAATGTATCGTGATTTTTTTTCGCGGCTTTCGAGTCTATTTCGATCCACGTGCGAAGGTTTTTAAACTTATTCGCACTTTCATCTCTTAGTTTCATTTTAAGGATAATTATTTTTGCTTTTGCGCGGCTCTACAATCGAGCGGGCATGGTCTCCGACCATTAGTCGGAGGAGCGAGATTGTAGCGCCAGCGAGAATCCGCGCTGGGGATTCGAGCGGTAGCAAAAGCAAAATAATTATCCAATGACTTCCTTGCCAACATATTTTTGGAGCACCTTAGGCACTTCTATTTTCCCGTCTTTTGTCTGGTAGTTTTCCATGATCGCAATGATTGTCCTGCCGATTGCGAACGCGGTTGCGTCGTTCATGTGAACAAATTCCGTTTTCCCGTCTTTCCGTTTTACTTTAGTGCCTAATCGCCTCGATTGGTAATCGGTCATCAAGTCCGCCGTATGCGTCTCGCGATATGTACCCTGCCCCGGCATCCACGCCTCGATATCAATCTGCCTGGCATCGGGACCACCCATGTCTCCGGTGCAAATCGAAACAACCTGATACGGAATCCCGAGCGACTTCATGAGATGTTCTTGGGTCGCAACAAAGAAGTTTTGTTCCACAACTGAATTCTCTGGCAAGCAAAAACTTTCGAGTTCGAGCTTGTCAAATTGATGCAAACGGAGAATTCCTTTCGTGTCTTTTCCGTAAGATCCCGCCTCGCGCCGGAAGTTTGTGGAAAAACCGACATATCGGATCGGAAGCTTTTCTTCGGGAATCGCTTCGTCCATGTGAAGCGGCCCAAGCGTATGCTCCGCTGATCCGATAAGGTACAGATCATCCTGCGCCAGGTGATACCGCTCATCTCTTGGCTCGAGCCGCGCCATTCGCTCAAACACAGCCGGTTTTATCATCGTCGGTGGCACAACTGGAATAAATGGATTTGCGCTATACCCGGAGCGCACAGAATCCGCAATCATCTTAATAGTCTCGGGATTGGTAAGTGTCTCGAGCGTGTAGTTCACAAGCGCGAATTCCAGCTTCACCGCATCGCCCATAAGATATGCGAAGCGTGTGCCGGAAATTTTCCCCGCGGATTCAGTATTTATAATTCCGAGAGCTTCTCCAAGCGCGAGATGGTCTTTAGGGTCAAAATCTCCGCCTGAGGCGGATACTCCTCCGGAGGAAAACTTTCTCGGCTCACCGACTTTTCGCAACACCCGGTTATCTTTTTCGCTTGCACCGATCGGCGTATCGTCGCTTGGCAGGTTCGGGATTTTAAGATGCGCTATTTCCCTTGCCTTTTCTACTTCGGTAATTTTGGCTTCGACTTCCTTAATCAGTTCTTTGTTTTTCTTGCCGGCTTCGACATCTCGCTTGCCACTTATCTTCTTCTGCTCGGCACGCAATTCTTCCATCTTTTGTACGAGTTCGCGCCACTCCCCGTCACGGGCCAAAAACTCGTCAACGAGTTTCGGATCGGACTTTTTTACCGCAATGCCTTTCTTTACCTTCTCCGGGTCTTCCCGAAGAAGTTTTATATCAATCATTGTGAAGTTATTCTACATCGAAGCAGATAAAAAATAAATCCTCCAGCCTTTAGGAATCCCCGCCGCAGAACGGCAAAGTCTTTTCTGAAAGTGGAAGGATAAAAAAATGGGTCGATGCCTGATGCAACGACCCACTGCATTAATTTAAAGGAAAACCTTATACAGGTAATAGTATGAGGCAACCCTTACGATTATTATAATAGTCTAGCCGTTTATCCCGTCAAGAGAGACACTGAAGCTCCTCTGGCTACTTCTCCAAGCGCGGTTTTGGCACTACGCCTTCATCACCTCAACCTCTGTAAAATGCTGCCGATGCCCTCTCTTTTTGCGCTGGCGGGTTTTTGAATGATACTTGAAAATTATTACCTTCTTGCTTCGCGCTTGCGCAAGCACTTTTCCTTCCACGGTCGCGCCGGAAATATATGGCGTGCCAACAATAACGCTTTCGCCGTCTGCCCGCAAAAGCACTTTGTCGAAAACAAAATTATCACCTTCATTGGCTTCGATTTTCTCTATTTTAATTTTATTTCCGGCGGAAACTTTGTATTGCTTACCGCCCGTTTCGATAACTGAAAATTGGGTCATGGGATAATACCGATGCTAATGTATGAATTTATGCGAATGATACAAACAAAATCCATTCGCGGCATTCGCATGCTATTCGCATTATTCGCATCGCGGATCAATTTACGCTAATGATAGCCGCAAAGGCGATAAAAATCAAGATGCTTAAGAAAAACGTTGCTGCCGCGACAATTTTCCCCAAAAATAAGTCTCTTGCCTCAAGCTCAAGCGCGAGAATGAAATTCACAACGACCATCACCGCGCTCGTAACTCCGATCAAAAGTAAATCAAAGAAAGTTCCTGTCTGACTTATACCGTCGCTATTATTGAAGTGCACCACAATCGGTCCTTCGATATTTTTTGTCGCTACATACGCCCATATAACCGCGCCGGACACAAGCCCAAAACTCGCCAGAAAAACGCCGCTCAATACCTTGGACTGTGACATTTTACGTATCATTATTTTTTCGGAGTTTTCCCTCTGAGTATCGCCATGGCCATTTCGGGGTCAACTACGTTTATATCTATGCCGGTTCCAAGCTCAAACCCGCCCCAATTCGAAATTTTCGGGATAATTTCTATATGCCAGTGATAATAGCCGAAACTCCCGCCTTTAAGCGGAGCGGTATGGATGAAAAAATTCAAATCCGGGTCGCCAATATTCTTTCTTATCCGCTTTAGAATCGACTGAAGAAGCGCTGCAACACCCTTGAGCGTTTTCTCGGGGGTAGCTTCAAATCGCGGGAAGTGTTTCTTGGGAAAAATCCGCACTTCAAACGGCACTCGTGAGACGAAAGGCACAACAGCAATCGCCGAGGAATTCGTCTCTATAATCCGCTTTTTTTCCTTCATATCAAAATCGAGCATAACGCAATGAACACACTTCCGATGGGCGGCAAAGTAACGGCGTGACCCATTAAGCGAGTGCTCAATATCCGGAGGAATTATCGGCAAAGTAAGAACCTGATAGTGCGGATGATAGAGCGACGCCCCCGCGCTCGGCCCCCAGTTAAAAAATGTTGACGTATATACGCTGCATTCATCCTTTGCGAGCATTTTGTATCTTCGTTGCAGGATTTTAAAAACCTCGGTCGCGTGCGCGAGACTTATATCCGCAAAGTTCTTATAGTGATCCTTCGTTATAACCAAATCATGCTCGCCAACCCCGCTCCTTATAAGATGCGGCCCATTTTTGAACGACTGGGCACAGCCTTTAATGTGGAAAAGCGCGGGATACTTGTTTCTGATCAAAACCACCTCCCACTTCGCGTCATTAGGGAAACTCAAAATCGGCGGCCAATTGCCGGACCATGTCAAATCTTCAAATGGGCATTCCTTGATTGGAGATGCTATGCGCTTGCTTTTCTTGACGCCCGGAAACTTTGGCCGTTTCGCGCGCTCCGGCGCCATAATAATCCAATCACCGGAAACCAAATCTCGTCGTAGTTCAGACATTTAATTGATAATTGCTAATGGCATATTGCTATCTGCTATTGGCTATTGGCTAATATCCTATTCTCATAGTACCAGTTTAAGACGTCCTTCGCTATTGGAATCGTATTTAAACTCCCCTCCTTTGAATTTTCAACTAATATCAAGAGGGCGATCTGTGGATTCGGAATCTGCGCGTAACCCACAAAAATTGCGTTCGCCTGCTCATTATTGTGAATCTGGGCTGTTCCGGTTTTCGCCCCGACTGCAAAGGGCAGGTCCGCAAGTAAGTGCGCGGTGCCTAGTGGGGATGCCACCACTTGTCGCATGCCTACTTGGACCTCCTTGATAGCTGTTTCAAGATTTGAAAGATCGGTAATAACTTCGGGACGTCGGGCATCAAGATTTACAAACGGCCGATATATTTTTCCCCCGTTTCCGATGGCGCCGACATACGACAACAATTGGAGCGGGGTAAGAAGCAAATCGCCCTGTCCGATAGAAACGTTATACGTGTCACCCAAAAGCCACGGCGTCTTGGTTGTTTCCTCTTTCCACTCGGGAGACGGCAAAAAACCAGAGCCTTCTCCTGGTAGATCAACCCCCATCTTTTTTCCAAGACTGAATTTTTCCCACCATGTATGCAATCGGGTAATGCCCAAGCCCTTACTATCTCCGGCGCCTCCACCCACTGTATAAAAATAGACGTTACTTGATTGGCCAATCGCGGCGGCGAGATCAACATATCCTTGATGCCGCCAATCCATATAGCGAGTAGGCTCGTCTGGATTGTACGGATTAGGCACATCAAGATACCCGGGTGAAAAGATTCTTGTCTTTGAATTAATAACTCCTTCCGTAAGAGCGGCGACCGCGACGAGCGGTTTTATCGTCGACCCGGGATTATACAAACCGCTCACAACCCTGCTAAACAGGGGCTTGCTCGGCGACTTGAGTATTTCATTTTTTTCCGCAGTATGCCCGGAACCGCCCAAAACGTTGTTGTCGAACGACGGAATTTGAACAAGAGCCAACACTTCTCCGTTTTGCGGGTTAAGCGCGAGTCCGAGACCGATTTTTCTCCCAAGCGAAGCAAGTCCAACGCGCAACCGATTATACAAATACTCCTGAAGGCCTGAATCAATCGTTAGACGCACGGAATTCCCGATTTTCGGATCACGCTTTTCTTCCGGGCCCAACGCGTTCCCCAACGCGTTCCGCACGACAGAAATAACTCCGGGTTCGCCGCGCAAATTTTTATCATAAAACGACTCGACTCCGGCGCGCCCCACAAAATCTTCGCCGCCGAGCCGCGGGTCGCTTTTCAAATCTCCCGAGTTTACCCGGCCTGTATACCCCACAACCGGCGCGAAAACAACGCCATTTTTATACGTGCGCTCAAAATTGTTTTCGATAATTACCGCCGAGAGATTGCGGCTTTTGAGATCAATAATTTCAGCTTGATTCAATCCATCGCTCAACACAATTGGAGAAAAAAAATCGCTTTCGCTCGCGGACTCGACAGATTGCCACAACGCATTTCTGTCAACACGCAGAACGTCTTCGAGCGCTTCGAGTGTTTCTTCTTGAGTTTCTGTGTGCTTTAAAAATTCCCTCACATCAAGTACGGCGGTAAAAACGGCGACGTTTTCCGCAAGCACAACTCCATTTCTGTCCGTAATCAAACCGCGAGGCGCCGGAATTCGTTCGCGTTGAATTAAATTAGCGTCCGAACGTGCTCTATAAAACGCGCCATTTGAACTCAAGAGAGTGATCTGGGAGGTGACGACGATACCCACAAAAAAAATTGCGATTCCGAGCCATGCCAAAGGTTTGTTTCCGAGCGGAACTTCAACAACGCCAGCGTCACTCATCCAGTTTTCACTTAAGGATTCTTCGAGGGCAATATCTTTTAGCCGGTTTTTTGGCATATGTGAAATTGAATAAGCATATTATATACTCATTTTCTCCAATTATTCTATTTCGCAACATAAAGGGGGTTAACCCCACGCCCAATGGAAAGTTTTGTCAAAATTATGCAAACAAGCCGCAGCACCATCCATGCAAACACATAACAAGTACAGCATCGGATAAAAACTAACTTTACTCTCCGTTAGGTGTGGGGGTAAAATGATGCAATGGACAATCTAGAACCCCGCTACGACCATAGGGCTATTGAGGATCGAATTTATGAGCGCTGGGAAAAATCCGACTATTTTAACCCGGACAATTTGCCGATCTCAAAGGCCGCGAAGCCATTCACGATTATCATGCCGCCACCGAACGCAAACGGATCTTTGCATGTGGGGCATGCCGTCTTCGTGACACTCCAAGATATCCTTACTCGCTTTTGGCGGATGCGCGGGCGGCAGGCATTGTGGCTTCCAGGCGCAGATCACGCTGGGTTTGAAACGCAAGTAGTTTACGACAAAAAACTGGACAAAGAGGGAAGAAATCGGTTTCAAATACCGCGCGAAGAACTATGGAAAGAAATCTGGAACTTCACGCAGGAAAACAAAAAAATTATGGAGACTCAGCTTCGGAAACTCGGAGCGTCTTGCGATTGGTCAAGGGAAAAATTCACGCTTGATCCAAACATTATTAAAGAAGTCCAAAACACGTTCATAAAAATGCATAAGGAAGGACTTATCTATCGCGGGGAGCGCATCATAAATTGGTGTACAAAACACCAAACATCGCTCTCGGATATCGAAAATCAATTTCGAGAACAGAAAGATAATTTTTATTACTTAAAATATGGCCCATTCACCATCGGCACGGCTCGGCCAGAAACGAAATTTGGCGATAAATATGTTGTTATACACCCTGCCGATGCGCGCTATAAAAAATACAGGGAGGGCGAAAAAATAAATCTTGAATGGATTAACGGCCCGATCACCGCAACGATCATAAAAGATAAGGCGATCGACATGAAATTCGGAACGGGTGTTATGACGATTACGCCATGGCACGACGCGATAGATTTTGATATCGCAGAACGGCATGGCTTAGAAAAGGAACAAATTATAGATCTACATGGAAAACTAATGCCGGTTGCCGGCGAATTCGCTGGAATGAAAATTTCCGATGCCCGCCCCAAAATTGTTGAAAAACTTAAAGAAAGAGGCCTTTTAGAAAAAGTGGAGGAAGATTATAGCCATAACATTCGCGTTTGCTATAAATGCAATACATCAATCGAGCCGCAGATCAGAAAACAATGGTTTATAAAAATGGAAAAGCTCGCCGCAAACGCAACTAAGGCCGTAAAACAGGGCAAAATAAAATTCTATCCTGAGAGCGCTAAAAAAATCTACTTCCACTGGCTCCGCGATATCCGCGACTGGAACATCTCCCGGCAGATCGCATGGGGAATTCGCATTCCGGCGTGGTTTAAAACAAAAGTTGGAACCGAATTCGAAGCCGCTCATTTCAAATCTGTCTCTTTTTGTAAAAAAATTAACATCGAGCAAAAAGAGCGTGATAGTAAATTATTCGAAATTGGAGTCAGGTGGATGGGCTCAAACACGGAAGACATAATCCAATTTGACCAATGGTCAATGCAAAAATTAAAAGACCTGAATTTGATTGATGACGATTGGATAAATAGCAATAAAATCAAACAATCGAATGCGCCGGGAGAAATTTTTGTCGGCGAAAAACCTCCCAACTCCATAGGCTGGATTCAGGACCCGGATGTTTTCGACACATGGTTTTCTTCCGGACAATGGCCATTCCTTACCCTTCAAACATCGAAGCCGGGCGATTTCAAAAAATTCTACCCGACGGACGTTATGGAAACCGGCCACGATATTTTGTTTTTTTGGGTGGCGCGCATGATTATGCTGGGGCTTTATCGAACCGGAAAAGTGCCCTTCAAAGCCGTATATCTCCACGGCCTCGTACGAGACAAGGATAGACAGAAAATGTCGAAATCAAAAGGAAACGTCATTGATCCCCTGGGTGTCGCGGAAATCTATGGAACCGATGCTCTCAGAATGGCGCTTGTCGTTGGTAATACGCCGGGAAGCGACATTATAATATCCGAAGAGAAGATACGCGGTTATCGAAATTTTGCGACGAAAGTGTGGAATATCGCACGGTTTGTTCTCATGAATAAACCGGAAATGGTAAACAAACAAAATACAAAAGATAGCAGAAATCAATCAACAAAAAAATTAACACTCACCGCAGAAGACAAGAAAAACCTTAAAGAGCTCGCGAAGGTAAAATCCGAAATAACAAAACATATCGAAAAATTCGAATTTCACCTTGCTTCGGAAAAAATCTATCATTATATTTGGCACGAATTTGCGGACAAGATTATCGAGAACTACAAACCTCGCCTGCTACAAACAACACAAGAACCCTCACCGCCCATTAGCGCTGACAATATTGCCGCCTACCAAACGCTTAAAACAATCCTCGCCGAATCCCTAAAAATGCTCCACCCCTTTATGCCATTCATAACCGAAGAGATATATGGCAAACTCCATCCCGGCAAGCTTCTTATGATAGAAAAATGGCTGAATCCGGCTCGATAGTAATGCGCCCATGGACACACAGCTGAACATTGATTTCTCCGGGCCGAATCCGTTCACAATAGTCTTCTCCCTTTTCGTGGGCTTCCTTCCCGGCTTTGTGTGGCTCTTGTTCTATCTTAAAGAAGACATGCATCCGGAGCCGAAGCGGCTCATCGCCCTTACGTTCGTGATGGGGATGGCTTCGGCGGCCGTGGCGCTCGTCGCGGAAACCGTTTTGAACAGCGGCATTTTTCCCATCTTTGGAATTGTGCGGCTAAGCGTCGCTTCGCTCATTATTATTTCACTCGTCGAGGAGTTGGCGAAATTCGGTGCCGCGTATTATAGCGTCAATAAAAGCCCGTATTTCGATGAACCGGTCGACGCAATGATCTATATGGTAGCGGCCGCCCTTGGGTTCGCAACAATCGAAAACCTTGGAGCAATTACTGGCGTAAGCACTGCACAAGGAGCCTTCATAAGCAGCATTTTTCACATCGCTTCACTCCGTTTCGTTGGAGCAACTCTTCTCCACGCTTTGGCATCCGCGTGCGTTGGATATTTCTGGGCGCTCGACATCAGAGACTTTAAGATAACGAAATATCTCTATATCGGCCTCGCGGCGGCAACGGTCTTGCATACGATTTTCAATTACCTTATAATTCAATACGGTGATCTTATGTACCTTCTCATTTTTCTCTCAATTGTCGGATTCTTCATATTGAGCGATTTTGAGAAGTTAAAACGGAAAGCGATCTAGACCTCATCCCAAAAAGTCGGAAAATAATATTGCAAAAAATTTATCCATTAAAAATATGGAAAACTCAAGCGAAAAATTTTTTGAGGAATTGTCTGACGAACGAAGCAAGGCGGAAGAGGATTTTATGAGAGTTGAACTCGCGAAATCAAGCAACAGCGTTATTGAGAGATCGAAAGCGGAAGTAAGAGAAAGCGACTCATCTGGAGAACCGGAAGGCCAGCTCACCGTTGACGTGTACCAAACAGCGAACGACATTGTCATTGAATCGGCTATCGCGGGAGTAAAACCGGATGACATAGACATCAACGTATCGAACGACTCAATCACGATACGAGGGGAAAGAAAACAGGAAAACCAAGTGCGCGATCAGGATTATTTCTATCAAGAGTGCTATTGGGGCAGATTTTCAAGATCCGTAATACTTCCCCAAGAAGTGGATCCTGAAAACGCGACGGTAAATTTCAAAAACGGAATTCTTACCGTTCGCCTTCCAAAACTTAACCGGAAAAAATCAAAGAAGTTGAAGGTGAGGCTGGAATAAGCGTATCAAGTATCAAGTGTCACGTATCAAGTTGTTTTTTTTGTTTTTTGACTTGACACCTGATACGTGATACCTGATACTTACCATTTATGAGACAATGCACAACGTGCGGCAAAGGCTCGATTATTGTAGGCAAACGGCTTTTGCTCCGGGGACACTATAACCCGACATCTAAATCACGGAAATATCCCAATCTTCAATATGCCAAAGTAGATGGCGCGAGAAAGCTCATTTGCGTTGCGTGCATGAAATCCCAGAATAGAGGCCCAAGGGTGAGAATAAGAACTCCCAGAATGAAGGCGCCTGCACCGCTTGTATCCGTAAAATAGCTGCAATTTTCAAGTATCAAGCTGCAACTCGGTGTGATTCCGTTTCGTGTGCTATAACCCCCCCCGCGCCTCTCGTAGGATTTCCTAAAACTTGTTACCATTTTGATGGTTACGAAGTTGTATCGAGCTAAGCTTAGCGGGCCGTAGTATACCGGTAGTACGAGCGCATGGGGTGCGTTTAGACCGGGTTCGATTCCCGGCGGCCCGACCCTTCGACCATATAAAAAGCCCCCAGGACTTCAAGAGTCCAGGGGGCAATATTGCAAAAGTTGAGGCAAGTTTCCAAGTTACAGTTGCTTCAGTTGCGGGACAACCACCCGCATCCGGCGGTCGGCGAGGCAGACACCGTCGTACTCGAAGGCGAGCAAGTGCACCCCGAGCCCGGCCTCGCCAAGGTCGTGCACTTCGGCAACGAAGAACTGGTCCCCATCCTTGAGAAGGAAGAAGGTAGCAATTCTTTCATCGCGCAGCAAGTAGCGGTATTCCTTGACGAAGGCTACCACCTGATCTTGCGTTAAAACGAGGCGGTCGAGATTGGCTGAAAGCGAACCAAATATTTCGGTGAATGTGGCATTTCGTACCATCTCGTACACTTCGGTTTCCGCCGGAGGTGTTTTCGCGCCAGCTTTATTGAGCTCTTTGAAGCCCGGGTCGATATGCCACTCAAACACATCGCCTGAATGCGCGATAGTGCGTGTTCCGTTGCAGGCGCGAATCGTAACCTTTTCTCCCTTGGAGATTGATCGGAGGATTGGAGGGGAAACAGAAGGAGCTACATCCACCCGTGCTTTCTCGGCCGCTCCGCAAAGAATACTCTCGAGTTCACACCCAAGTGGTTCCGGATTTTGATCTATATTCATCGGCCTATTCCTTTTTTTGCTGTTCTGCCACTCGTACGCTCCGCACACGCGGAACGCTCTAGTGGCGTGTTTTGCACTGCCTTCGAGACACGACTTTTTGCGCCCCCAAAGCAATACAAAAGGCAGCAAATATAGATGTCAAAGAACGACTAGTTTATATCACATCTCATTTCATCTTGTCAATCGCTTTCGTAATTTCCCCCGCTAAGCTACAATTTCTAAACTATGGATCTTACAAAACAACACTGCGTCCCGTGTGAGGGCGGCACCGCCCCGCTTGAGGGAAAAGATTTAGAGCTTCTTATAAAAAGCGTATGCGATTGGAAACTCGTTGATGGAAACACGATCTCAAAAAAAATCGCGAAGGATTTTAAATTTAAGGATTTTGTCGCAACGATGAAATTTGTGAATAAAGTTGCGGAAATTGCCGAAAAAGAAGGCCATCACCCCGATATGTATATCTCGTACAATCACGTCCGATTCGAACTCGCCACACATGCTATCAACGGTCTTTCGCAAAACGATTTTATACTTGCGGCGAAGATAGACGGGGTCCAATGATGCTAATTTTATAAAACCATGCGAATGACGCAAAAAAATGACTTCGATTCGCAACATTCGCATGTTCGCATCGCGTGCGCTTTTGCGCAAACTAAAATCCCGCTTAGACATCCGGCGTAGCGCCATTGTGGGTAGACTCAACTCCGACGAACACATCGGAGCGCTGTATGTCCCCCTGTTAAAATTGCTTGATCCGACGTCTGAAGCGGGACTAATCGCATTATACCATATTAGAAATCAAATGGGCGAGGAATTTCATCCTCGCCCTTGTTGTGCCCTATTTTATGGGGCTATAAGCATTCGCTCTTGCCCATCATCAAACCACACCTGTTCAAACGATCCCAGGACAATCGGCAACGCAATGAGATATACCCATGTCGCCATTCGCCCTGTAAGTTCGACAGCCCGCTCTTCAGACGGAATCTCTTTAATTATTCGAGCAATGTTTTCTTTGACAATGGGCGCCGCAAGCTTTCGGGGAGTTTCGAGATTCAACCTCCCCTCACGCTGGCGAATCATACACCCTTTGTACAATTCCTCATTCGTCAAAGAGAGATCTAGTCTCATATCATTCCTTTCTTTTCTGCCGCTTTGCGAAAACGGCGTTAACTGCTTGCAGACACGCCGGAGTTGCAAAGCGCAAGCCAAAAAGTCGCCGGTTTAAAAAGCCACGCACATTTTCAAAGCGCGTGGCTTGCCATCTTTTACTTCCCTTACTGAGTCTGGATTTCACGCCACTCAGCTCGAGTCACAATGGACCCATCCGCCAGCTCGATCAGCTTTCCGGACCGGATAGAACCATTAAAGGAGGGATGCATTCTCTCCGAGGAGGTTTCATCGTCATCACTGTCGATGTCCTTACTATCGTCGACCCCTACTGGGATGCCCATACTATCGGTCAACGCAATGGGGACTACCTCTGGATGCCAGGACTTCCCTGACTTCCCGAATCCATTAATGCGTACATGTCGCGACATACTGTTCCTTCCCTGCATATGCATTTTTACTGTTGCAAATCAGTCCACATTTTTTTGGGCAGTGAACGCCTCTTGCAAAGTGCGCAAGACGAAAAGCTATTCGTGCGACCTAACCTTTCGCGAGGTCAAACGCTAACCTTTTAATTTTCAATGAGCGTTAGTAACTATATAGCATATTGACAACCGAGTGTCAAGTATGTTGTATATTGTGCGGGAGAATAAGGCCGAAAGGGTCGGAAAAGGAAAATCCCGTTTCCGGGATTTTCCTTGAATCATTATCTTTTTTGCCAATGCGGCAGAGCTACGCACTTGAGAAACCCTCGGTTTCTCACGCTCGCACTAGCTCGCTAATTTCCAAAACGGGGAGAGGTTCATTTCCCGCCCCTCCCCCCTCGTGGCAAAAAAAGAAACTGCTTTCGCGGTTATCTTTTTTGCCACTGCGGAGCTCTCCGTGCTTTTCTCAAACCGTATTTCTTTCTCTCTACCATCCTAGAATCGCGTGTTAAAAACCCAAGCTTATGCAGTCTCATTTGGAAATCTGGATTATTGAGCGCAAGCGCCCGGGAAAGACCGAGACGGACGGCTTCCGCCTGCGCGTGTATTCCCCCGCCGGATACCCTTGCGCTCACATCAAATAATCCCTCAATCTTGGCTTTAATAAATGGCGAAAGGACGCACGACTCAAGCACCGGCATATTGAAGTAATTTTTCAGCTCTTTGTCGTTCACCACAAACTTGCCTTTTCCGCCGAGAATCCGCACGCGGGCAATCGAGGTTTTCCTCCGACCAACGCCTTCAACATATCGTTCCGCTTTTTTGGGAACAACTGCCTCTTTTTTTGTTTTCAGTGTGATTGCCATATTATATTATTTTTCGCCATCAATAAATATCAGATTCTTCAGACGCTTGGCATTAAGAAAATTTTTAGGAAGCATTCTGCGAACCGCCTCTCGGAGTATTCGCCTTGGATCTTTTTCATGCACCTGTTCAAGCGTTTTTTCCCTCAAATGTCCCATATATCCGGTGTGTTTATAATAAATCTTGTCCTTCATCTTCCGCCCGGTAAACGAAACATTGGCGTAGTTTTTGACAAACACTTTATCACCCCCCGAAATCCGCGGATTATATGACGCACTTTTCTTACCTTGAAGAATTTGGGCAATTTCGGAAGCAAGTCGTCCCATTATTTTATTTTTTGCGTCGATGTGATAATCCATTGTTATACAAATTCGATCCTCGCAAGCCGGCTTCCGTCTCGCTTTCTCGACTTTGCGAGTTTTGTAATCCTTAAATATCCCCCGGTTCGCGCTACATATCTTGGCCCAAGATTGCTCATGAGCTTTTCGGCAATTTTTTTATTATTCACCCTGCTTAAAATCAATCGACGGCTTGCGAGCGTCTGGCGCTTTGCGTGAGTTATTAAACGTTCCACGATGGGGCGAATTTCTTTCGCGCGAGCCTCGGTCGTTTCAACGCGCTCCGCTCGAACCAAATCGTTCGACAAATTGCGCAAAAAGGATGCGCGAGCACCCTTCAACCTGCCGAATTTTTTGCCTTCCTTGCGATGACGCATTGTTTTTTGTTAGCCACTGGCGACTAGGGCTTAGGGTTTAGCGAACACTCAAATCCTTATTGGCTAGACCCTAGTGGCTATTGGCTATTCTAGCTTCTCTTTTTTCGACCGCTTCTTTTTTGGAGTTTCAGAAATTTCTTCCTCTTTATCTTTCGGAGTCTCAAAATCTTGAACGGGAATTGCCGCTACTTTTTCAAAATGATCCTTTAATATTTCTCCCGCTCTCCTCAGCGCCGCGGAGGGACTAATAGTGCCGTCAGTCTCAATTTCAAGACGCAATTTATTGAAGTCGGTTCTGTCCCCAACGCGCATATTGTCGTTCGTATAATTGACCTTGAGAACCGGGGCGAAAATGGCGTCTATCGCGATGGTGCCGACCGCCTGCCGTACGTCTTTACGCGCCTCAACAGGCAAATATCCCATTCCTTTTTCAACTTTGATTTCAATTTCCAATTCCGCATTTTTCGCGGTTAACGTCGCAAATACTTCGTCCTTATTTACTATCTCAACCATTGAATTGGTTTTGATATCGGCCGCGGTAACTGTCTTTATGCCGCTTGCTTTAAGGATCAATACCTGGGGCTCATCCGTGTGCATTTTGAGCCGAAGCTTTTTAAAATTCAGGCTCAATTCAACTAAATCTTCCCTTACGCCGGGAAGAGTTGAAAACTCATGGGTTGCATTTTTTATTTTTACTTCCGTAACTGCCGCGCCGGGCAAGGACGAAAGAAGTACTCGCCGGAGCGAGTTTCCCACGGTAAGACCATACCCCGAAAACAACCCTTCAATCTCAAAAACGCCTTTCCGCAAATCTTCTGATACTGTTTTTACCGTTACCGTTGAACTCAATTTAGAAAATTCCATGATATTTATTGTAATATAGATTGATTTAAATGTATATAGTGGTATATTTCGACGATTTTATTTAGAAAACGACTCGATAAGTAGACTCGCCTCGAAAGGCACCGAGGACTCTTGAGGCAGGGATAATACTTTTCCTTCAAGTTTCCCCGCGTCAAGATGAAGCCACGCCGGAGGCTCGTACTTCGCAAGCACCTCTCTCCTTTTTTCGAAAAACAACTTCGACTCGGACCCTGGCTTGATGTTTATTAGGTCGCCGGCTTTGACGCTGAAGCCAGGAGACCAAACCTTTTTCTTGTTTACTAAAACATGGCCATGGACTACAAGCTGTCGCGCGATATTCCGCGACGCCGCAAGCCCAAGCTTCATGATTACGTTATCGAGTCTTCGCTCCAAAAGCTCGACCAACTTGGAAGAAGATGATCCTTTTGTTTTTTGAGCGCTTACGAATAATTGCCGCAAATTCCGCTCGTCTAAGCCGTAGCTGATTTTCACCTTTTGCTTTTCCCGAAGCTGAACACCGAATTCAGACAAGGCGCGCCTTCTTCCCGTAGGGCCGTGAGCGCCGGGCTGATATGGTTTTCTGACCATTGCGCATTTCGGAGATTGACAACGATCCGCCTTCAAATTAAGGCGTTCCCCGATTCTTCTTTCCTTTTTTTCTTTTGGACCACGCATATGTGTAGAAAATAGTAATTAGTAAATAGAAAACTAAACACGTCGAACCTTTCTCGGCCGCGGGCCGTTGTGAGGAATCGCGGTAACGTCCTTTATCGAAATCACATTAAAACCTTGATTAATGAGTGATCGCACGGCGGAATCCCTCCCCCCGCCTATCCCTTTAACAATGATCTCGACTTCATGCGGAACATTGCTTTTCAATTTTTCGGTTATTGCCGCAACGACTTTCGAGGAAGCAAAAGGGGTAGCCTTCTTAGGTCCGGCAAACCCAAGCGAACCCGCAGAAGCCCAGGCTAACACATTTCCCTGCCCATCAGCAACAGTAATGATCGTATTGTTATACGACGCGTTAATATACACTCGCCCCTTTTCGATCGCTCCGCGCTTCTTGAGCACCTGGGGCGCTTGCTGCGCCGCCACAGGGGCTTCTGTGGCCGCGGTTTCTTTAGTTTTCGGGGTTTTTCCTGCTGCGCCCTCCGCCGCTGGTTGTTCTTTTATTTTTTCTTTTCCCATAATCGCTATTGGCTAATGGCTATTTGCTGTTTTATTTCAGGTCGACTTTCCTCTTTCCGCTACCGGCAGTCTTTCGTATGTTTCCGCGCACAGTCCGGGAATTCGTCTTCGTTCGCTGCCCGCGCGCCGGCAAACGGCGCAAGTGCCGCGTGCCCCGATACGATTTTATATCCTTGAGCCGTTGGATGTTTGAGCGGATAAATTGCCGCAAAGTTCCTTCCATCGGATAGGTTTTTTCCGCGGTGCTCTGAATCTTCACAACTTCATCACTGGTCAGGGTTCCAGTTTTTTTATTCAAATCGATTTTTGCGTCAGTCAAAACTTTCCTGCTCGCGGATCTGCCAATTCCATAAATATAAGTAAGAGAAACTTCAATTCTCTTATTATCTGGTATGTTTACGCCTAGTATACGCATGTTTGCTATTGGCTAATGGCTATTTGCTATATTATCCTTGCCGTTGTTTATGTTTTGGATTTACGCAAACAATATAGAGCCGTCTTTTACGTTTTATAATCTGGCAATTCCTACACATTGTTTTTACCGAACTTCGAACTTTCATAAAATAATTTCTCTAATCAATCTCTAATTTTGTCTCTAATTGTTCACTAATTTTCTTTTAGCGATAATTCGCGATTATATTCGTGATTGATTCGAACATCACAATCTTCGAACAATCCTTCCTCGTCTGCCGTCGGGACCCATCTCCACAAGTACCCTATCGCCGGGCAGGACTCGGATGTTATTGAGCTTCATTTTGCCAGCTAAATGCGCCAGGATTTCCTTGGTTTCGTCCTTTTTAAGGACAACCCGAAACGTCAACCCAGGCAGGGCTTCTTTTACCATTCCCTCGTCCGCGGTTGCTGTCATTCCCCCAAGATCACTTTTTTATGCGTTAATCCGCAACCTTTCCTTGGTAATCCAGCATTCATTATTTTTATAAATTCGCTCAATTCCCACAAAAAATCGGAACATACCGCATTTCTTATGCTCAACCATTATATAGCGAGCAGGAAAACATTGTCAATCCTTCCTTCAAATCAATGCTTTTTCGTACAGCTCCGAGACGATACGGGCATCTTTTACCTTATTACTTACCGGAGATTTTAACTTCTTTCTGCGTCGTGTGCTTCCTGCAAAACTTGCAGAATTTCGTAACTTCAAGCTTCCGCTCAACGGTTTTTTTGTTCTTATTTACGTAGTATGTCCTGGTTTTACAGGTCGCGCATCGCAACGCAACAAGGTTTTCGGATCGCTTCGATTTTGCCATAGGAGAATACGATAGCAAGGAAACGGTTTTTTGTAAACTTCTAACCCCTTTCGCCGGTTCAATTCCGGCGGGAAATTTTGAGCCGTTGGCCGGAATTGAACCGGCGACCTACTCCTTCGCTTTCACCTTGTTTTCTTTGAGCACGGTACAAGGGCTAGACTGTATCTTAAGCATGCTCCGATCAGGATCGGAGTTTAGCTCCTCTTGTCAGTCGTTCGCCCGCCTAAGGCGGGACGGTCTTAGCCGGTGCGGGCCGTTAACCGTTATTCGAGATTCACTTCGACGTTTTCATCGGAGTGGGCAGGGATTGCGTCCCACCATGGAGTTGCTCTACCAGCTGAGCTACAACGGCATATCAATTATGCCCAACCATTATATTTCGTAATTTGGTATTTGCAAAGTAGAGCGTCAAAACTCCATGCACGCTCTTCTTGCGATATGTGCCGAGTTTTCCGGTTTTAGTGATTGTCGGTTTATAAAATTGCGAACGTTGCGCGCCGATTTCGTTCATCCAATACAAAGTTGCCTGTTCCGGATTGATATCACTAAAAAGATGAAGGTGGAATTTCAAAGACCTCGTGTCTATATTAAAAAATTTCTTAAGGAATTTAATAAATGATTTAATTAGTCCCGGATCGGAATTTCCTAGCTTCACTATATTCTTGTTCGCCTTATTTCCCTCGCCCCAATACAACCCAACGCCCAAGCCGAATAACTTTGCCTCCGCTAAATTCTTTGGCTGGATAAAACTAAATGGATCGCCTAACGGATTTTTCCTTACATAGACTGCCTCACTGATGCTTCTTTTTGGAATTATATGTTTTTCGAGCCAATAATTAACTTTGTGCTCCGAGCATCCTAAAATTTTTGCGATTTCGGCAGATGACTTTTTATCATCTTTATATAATTTTTTTAGAGCTTTTTCCTCTATAGCGCGACGATGTGTCATGAACTAAGTAGAACTAAGTATAATTCCATGTTTGGTGGGAATCAACCTGTGTAGATATGAGGTCAACCAATCGTGCGAAAATACTACCGCTCTACACAATTACCAGTTACTAGCTATTGACTATCCGCAAAGTATTTTTCAAGCGCACGAAAATAAGCCGAGCCATCGTCTACTTCACGAAAGTCATTTTTATCAACCCATAGAAATTTGTCGTGCTCGTTACTTAATTTCACTTCACCTTTGCGATACTTGCATCTAAAACCAATCAAATACACCTGTTTGCCTGCATTTCTGTGGCCTGGTCGAAATTCAAAATACCATCGGAAAAAGGGGCTGCAGATATCGATTTCCAGCGCCGTTTCTTCCCGAACTTCGCGACGCAATGCTTCATCAAAATCAGTTTCCCCTATTTGGATCTTCCCTCCCGGAAAATCCAGACCAAGCCCGGGATCAAAAAGCACAAGAACCTTCCCGCCTTTTTCAATAAATGCTTTCTGACCTATGTAGAATAATTTATCTTCTGCCATTCTGGAGCCACCTCCCGGAGTTTCACTACTCGTCCCTCACGACGTTCGGGACTGCGTCTTCAAAACCCTCGGTTTTGAATAACCTGCCTGCCGGCAGGCAGGTTTCCTACACGGAGGGAACCCGGTAGCGTTCCCTCCGACCCGCCCTTCGTTCAAATCCGGGAGTTGCTGGAGCCACCTCCCGGATTTGAACCGGGGACCCACGCTTTACAAAAGCGTTGCTCTACCGCTGAGCTAAGGTGGCGTATTACTAATCTAAATGATGTGTCCTTGTAAATCAAATAAAAAGCCACCCGGTTTTTCTCTACGGCCGTCTGGCTCGCAGAACCGGGTGGACTTATTAATCGCTAGCGTAGTCGAAATCGCGGATAGCGATGTGAGGCCGTTTGGGGCTGGTCCTCTCTGGAACCGTTTAACGATTAGCGGTACGCAACCAGCACTATGATCACTTGTGCTGATTGCGGAAAACTAAACGTCCAGGATGACTAGTCCAGCGGAACCTTCGGTCTGGTTTCAAGATAATTTAGGCGCGAATAGATGTCAATCCCCCGCAATTCAGTCAGGGGCAAAAAAATTTGCTTCCGAATAGCGAAAATTTACCGTATAATGAGGCCACTCATGCCTAAATTTACCCACCCCGATTAGATAGCTGCGCATCTGACGGGGCAGGCCGACATACTCAAAACCATGCCAAAATTCACTCATCTCCATACTCATTCTCATTATTCCCTGCTCGACGGGCTGGCGAAAATCCCCGATCTTATTAACCGCACAAAAGAGCTCGGAATGGATTCTCTCGCTCTTACCGACCACGGGGTTTTGTATGGCGCTGTCGAATTTTACAAAGCGGCGAAGAAGGCCGGAATAAAACCAATTTTGGGAGTCGAGGCGTACGTCGCGCCCCGCGACAGGTTCAGCAAAGAAGCAAGCGAAAAATATTATCACCTTATTTTACTCTGCGAAAACAACACGGGCTGGCAAAATTTGATCCAGCTCGTGAGCAAGGCGCACACCGAGGGATTTTATTACAAACCGAGGATTGATAAGGATTTGCTCAAAAAACATCACGAGGGGCTGATTGGCCTCTCTGCCTGCCTTGCTGGCGAAGTAAACAGAAGCCTATCTGCGGGAAGATTCGAAGACGCCAAGCGGATCGCGCTTGAATACGAGGATATCCTGGGCAAAGGAAATTTTTTCCTGGAGATCGGACACCATCCGAATATCCCCGATGTGGGAAAAATACGGGACGATATTGCGCGGCTCTCGAAAGCAACCGGAATACCTCTCGTCGCGACGCAGGATATTCATTACGCCCGGCCGGACGACGCCGAATACCACGACATACTTCTCGCGGTGCAAACGGGAAATAAAACGAGCGATGACGACAGATTGTCCCTCCGGGCGGATAATTTCTCGCTCAATTCTCCGGAAGAAATGGCGGAAAATTTTAAAGATCTTCCCGAGGCAATCGAAAATACCGCTAAGATCGCGGAGCGATGCGTCACGGAGCTTAAACTCGGGACGGTGATACTCCCCGATTTTCCGAAGCCCGACGGAAAAACAGCGAATGACTATATTCGCAAATTGTCGCATGAACGGATGGTTAATCGCTTCCCGAAAGAAAAACAAACTGAAGAAGTTCTAAAACGACTCGAGTACGAACTTGGTGTTATCGAGAAAACAGGGTTTGCGGACTACTTTTTAATTGTCGCGGATATGGTGAACTGGGCGAAGAACCACGGAATTGCGGTCGGCCCGGGAAGAGGCTCCGCGGCCGGGAGCCTTGTGTCCTATATTTTGGGGATTACAGACATCGATCCGCTTCAGTACGGACTGCTGTTCGAGCGGTTTTTAAACCCGGAGCGGATTCAGATGCCGGACGTTGACATGGACTTTGCCGACGCTCGCCGCGATGAAGTGCTGGCGTATCTCAAAGAAAAATACGGAGCGGATCACGTCGCGCAGATTATCACATTCGGAACGATGGCCGCGCGCGCGGCGATTCGCGACGCCGGGCGGGCGATGGGATTTAGCTACAGTTTCTGCGACCAAATCGCGAAACTTATTCCCTTCAACCCAACACAAGGCATGAAGGAAGGGTGGCTCAAGGAATGCCTCGAGAAGGTGATCGAGCTCAAATCCCTATACGATCACAATGAGGACGCAAAACGGCTTATTAATGTTGCGATGCACCTTGAGGGCGTGGTGCGGCACGCCTCGGTGCACGCCTGCGGCACCGTGATTTCAAAAGAACCGCTCGCCAATTACTTGCCGCTCCAGCTCGCACCGCAGGACAAGACGAACATAATTACGCAGTTCGAGATGCACAGCGTCGAAGACCTTGGACTTTTAAAAATGGATTTACTCGGCCTCAAAAACCTCACAATCATCGAAGAAACAATACGGCTCATTAAGGAAACAAAAGATGTGGTCGTAAAAATCGACCAGATTCCCTTGGACGACAAAGCGACATTCGAACTGCTCCGCGCGGGAGATACGACGGGCGTGTTCCAGCTCGAAGGAAGCGGCATGAGGCGCTACTTGAAAGACCTCGGACCCACGGAAGTCGAAGATATTATCGCGATGATTTCGCTATATCGGCCAGGGCCGATGGATCTTATCCCGTCGTTTATAAAACGAAAACATGGGCAGGAAAGAATCACCTACCTCCATCCGCGGCTTGAGCCAATTTTGAAAAAGACGTATGGCATCGGCGTATATCAGGAACAGATGATGCAAATCACTCGCGAACTAGGCGGCTACAGCTTCGCGGAAGCGGATACCATGCGCCGCGCGATAGGCAAAAAAATAAAATCGCTTCTCGACGAACAAAAAGAAAAACTTATCAACGGAATGCAGGCGAACGGAATTCCCGCGCATACTGCCCAGCAGATTTGGGAGCTTTTCCCGCCCTTTGCGCGGTATGGATTCAATAAGAGCCACGCGGCCTGCTACGCGATCATCGGGTACCGGACGGCGTATCTCAAGGCGCACTATAGGGAAGAATTTATGGCAGGGCTCCTGAACGCCGAAGTAAACGACATCGATCGAATTTCTCTTCTTATTCAGGAAGCAAAGCAATCCGGGCTCGAAATACTGCCACCGGACATCAATAAGAGTTTCGCAAACTTTACGCCGGAGGGAGAAGCCATCCGGTTCGGCCTCGTAGCTATTAAAAATGTCGGCGCGGAAATCACGCGAAACATCATCGAGGAAAGAGTTAAAAACGGGCCGTTCAAGACATTCGAGGAATTTTTGATGCGCGTACAGCACAAAGATTTGAATAAGAAGTCACTCGAATCCCTCGCGAAAGGCGGCGCGTTTGATTCGCTCGGCATCGAGCGCAACCAGGCGATTCTAAACATCGACGACATCGTTAAATTCGCCGCGTCGGCGCGAAAAGACGCGTCGGTTAATTCCTCCGCGAGCTCGCTTTTCGGCGCGAGCGCACCGCGGGCATCGTTGCGTCTCGCACCTGCCCCGCCTGCAACAGAACAGGAAAAGCTCGTATGGGAAAAGGAACTTCTTGGATTCTATCTTTCGGAACATCCCATGAATACATATTCTGAACGGCTCAATACGATAAAACCGACTCCGATTGAAAAAATACGTCTTGTGAAGGACGAAATAACCCCCCAGCGAACCGCCGGATTGGTCACGAAACTTAAAAAAATACTCACAAAAAAGGGCGATCCGATGGTTTTCGCGACGATTGAGGATTCCGCGATGCAGCAACTTGAAATACTGGTGTTTAACAGCGTACTTGTGAAAACCGCCTCGGTCTGGGAAGAAAACAATGTCGTTCTTGTTGCCGGGAGAATGTCGTGGCGCGACGGAGAGCCAAAAATGATCTGCGACGAGGCGAGAAAGTTGGAGGCGTAGGTTTTAGGTCATGAGTCCCGCTTTCGCAAAGCTGCGGCGACGCAGGCATGGGTCAGGGGTCAAGTAAGATATTTTTTCTGTCATTGCGAGCTTGGCGAAGCAATCCAGAAACCGGATCGCCATGGACATGGAGACACGCCATCACGATGACAACGCCTACAAACATCTGTCTTTATTGGACAGGTTTTGCTTGACGCGATGCCACAAAAATGTTATCTTGTAGATGCTAGAAATTGCTCCTTGAAATTTGTTGCTTGTTCGTATGTACTGCTCTGGGGGCGCATAAAGAAAATGTTTTTCCGGAGCAGTACGTACAAAGAAAACTCAACAAAGCACAAAACGAAAGAAATTGATATGACAGCTACAGCAACGCAACAGACACTCGTAATTCCAGAAAACGAAGTCGAATTCGCACTCGCACTGAATGGTGACGAGGCAGATCCGATCGAGATGCTCCAAAACGACGGTATTAACCCCGCAAACTGGGAGTTCAGGGGAAAAAAGATTATGGGTACAGGAACCCGCCGACGGTTCAAGCTCGTCAGTGTTGGATATTGCACGAGCTTCAACAAACTTGTGGAAAAGCTCAAGAAACAAGGCGCTATTCCCGAGGGGCAATGGCGGGAAGCGTTCAAAAAACGTTTTCCAAAGCCAGGCGAAAAAAGCCTAATTGGCTTTGCGGATGCTTCATGGGTATACCCGAACGCCGACCTCTACTTCCCGTATTTCGGCGACAATGGCGG
>Ga0209541_10002513_pt1 | contig 34617 bp, 40 predicted proteins | sample RifCSPlowO2_01_FD_184027 | JGI IMG/M metagenome (GOLD analysis project Ga0209541, IMG submission 184027) | Groundwater microbial communities from Rifle, Colorado - Rifle CSP2_plank lowO2_0.1 (SPAdes) (version 2) | ecosystem: Environmental > Aquatic > Deep subsurface > Groundwater | place...
AAGTTCACATAAATTCAGCCCTCAATCCGAACACCTGACGTTAATTCATCTCTTTTAAATATACCATGTAATCGCGCCACTTCCTCAGCGCTTTGAAAGCCCAGGCTCCGTCTGGGCTTTCGGTTAATGATTGAAACTGCTTTCTGCAGTTCCACCTCGCTCACGGTAGCAAGATCCATGCCTTTCGGAAAATACCGTCTCAACATTTTGTTTACATTCTCCACGCCTCCTTTCTGCCACGATGAATACGGATCACAGAAGTAGGTGGGCATGCCGAATTGTTCATGGCCTTGATTCTCAATCCCATTGTCCCAGCTACTGCTTTTAACTACAAGGTTTTGAGTCATCATTCTTACTGCTCTCACATGAGTATCCGGTTTCAGGTTTGATATCTTGATCGCTTTCAGATACTTCGCTTTTCGCTCACAGAATACAGAGAACGCGGCCGTACTTCCTGTTTGTCTTCCTGATACCATGGTGTCTCCTTCCCAATGTCCATATCGAGAACGATTCTCTGCTCCTAATGGCCTTTTTTCAATACCAATCCGATGTGGAATGAGAACTCGTTTCATTTTGAGCTTGTGCTTCTTCCGGTAATGCCTCTGAGAGTACAGATGCTCGCAGTACCGGTCTCCCCGTGATGTCCTCAGCCATTCGTAGATGGCTGTCTTTGATGTGTAGAACGGCAGATGATCTTCTCGCATCTTTCCCGCAATCTCATCAGGATTCCAATGATTTCTCAACCCTCCAATGATATATGCCCGCAGAGCATTGTCATCATTGATCTTACACCACTGAAATCTGCGATACTTAGCTCTCACATATGCCTTGTGGTCGGCTTTCAGGGGATCATATATTCCTTTGACCATGTTTCGTCTGATTTCCTCGCTGATACTGCTTGGGCTTCGGTCTAATGCTCTGGCGATTTCCCTGATTCCATATCTTCGATCAAGGAGAATACTAATCTCCATCCGTTCTGACCGAGACAATTTCGGTTTCTTTTGCATACCTACATTCTACAGGTGTTCGGATTCATTACGGAATGAATGTTGAGAAGGGTGTTTGCTCGTAGGGCCCGTTCGACCCTAAACTCAGCTCCTCTGGCAGACAACGGTCTGCTAAATATTGACAAAAACGGGTCCTGTTCTTTCGAAATTCGGGATGACTAGCGAGCGAAAAGCTTGCGTAGCGACGTGGCGATCTGCGACCCATTGAGGTCCAGGTGCACACAACGCAGTCGTCCCGATACCTGGCCAGAAAGGAAAGGTCAACGCGACGAATGGTACGCCTCGTGGCGTATCCGTGGGCTGTTGTTTTCCCTTCTGCGAAAAAGCGCCGGAGCCATACCAGGGTGCAACTCCGGCACAGTAAATCAATGGGAGAGGGGTTCGCCTCTTTCCAGTACGACAACAACGTGTCACTCTGGATTCCCGCCGCTGCGGGAATTTTACTTTTTCAGGTAGCAAAGACTTGGGACTAAGAAGAACGTTCGGAGGCCGGCGGGCCGAGAGAGAGCAAAAATCCAGTAGGATTTTATGCGGTCTTCGTGGCCCAAGTCTTTGCTACCTGATTTTTTAAATTAACAACACTTCTGCTTTCACATCTTTTTCTTCAATCGTAATCACTCCGGTCTTTTTTAATATCCAAAAAATCAGCATCCCCAGCAATACGCTCAACCATACAAATATCCAGCTGATTCCCCACAGTATCAAAAACAAGCCGAACGCTACCAATGGCGGAGAATATTTAAAGTAGGGCCGCAAGAAATCATTTAGGCCTTGCAGGGTCTGATTGGAAATTTGATTTATAATCCCCTGCTTTTCACCAGGACTACCCTCAAGATAACTTCCGGCTGTTTTTTCAATTATTGTTTTAATAAACACTTCGCTTTGCGACGGCAGTTGTTTTACATTTTTCAAATTTTTAATACCCGGACTCTGATACGCCGCAAAAGAGATTATCAAAAAGAAAGCCATCACCACCGGAAAAAGTCCAACATTCAAACTCCGCCTGATATTAATTTTATTTCTTTCGGTTATTTCACTTACGGCGTTAGTTTGAGAATACAAGTTAAGCAAAACAAATAAGCCAAAGCCAACAAAGTTTAACCTTGTAACCCCGAAGTAGGCCATAAAGAGTAATCCTATTCCTCCGCTTACGCTTATTGACCAGATCTTTTTCTGGAACAAAGCATAGCCTAGCACTATTAAAGTAACCAGCAGAACAAAATTCAAAACCACCGCCGGTTCAAAATCAATCCCCGTAGTCGCGTTGAAAGAAATATATTTTCCATAAGCCCACATCCGCCACGCCAAAACCGCCAAGCCCGCATGCCAGATAATTAGTTTATAGTTTTTAGTCATTAGTTTATATATTCTCGCGCAGCCTATTACTAATTTTGATCACGGTTCCTCGGCTCAAAAATTTATTCAGGATAGTGCAGATTTTATTACCAAAATAACAAGTAACCCGCACTTGCCTCCTCGCCTCGCTCGGCGTTTGACCTATTATTTTGGATAAAATCTATTCTACCTTCATAAATCTTTTCACCTCGTCAAGTGACAAAATTAGCAATAGGCTGCGCTCTAATCAATTTTATGTTTTTCAAGATAAACTGGTTTATTCTGATCAAGAGCCTTCTGAACTGTATCACCAACACCTTCGCTTTCGTTTACTTGAAATCCAATCAAGGCATCCGAAGCATTTACCACTTCGGTGTTCCTTTCAAAATAAGTCTTTGGATCAACAATGGTGTTTAGCTTATTCTCTATTAAGGCTTCGGGATTAACAGTTCGCAACTTTTCTAACTGAGAAATAAGGATTTCTGCCTGTTGCGAAGTAATAACGCCTTGGGTTGCTCGCCTGCGATAGTGAGTAGCATATAAATCAAAAGCTACCGGCAAAAATATTTTAACATGTTTTGCTTCAGAATCTATTTTTAAGGCCTCGTCCGTAGCAAACCAATCAACATTTAATGCTCCGCCAGAAACAATTCCATCTCCACGCTCCATAATCTTCCTAACTGTCGCTCGAACTGCTTGTTCTATCTCTTGACTAGTCTTGCGCCAACTTCCAGAAATACCGAACCACAAAGTGCCTTTTTCACGCTTTAAATCATCAAGACACTTAAATAATTCTTCTAGCGAATTAACAAGCAAGGATTCTTTTTTGTTTTGATAATTTTCTATATCCATTAACTTGGTTACAAAGCGGAGTCTCATCGCTTTTATGTCACTTCAATAATTTGACCCTCTATTGCCAATCACCACATACTCCCAAAGCAACCGGCGGAGGGTGTGCCCTTTTATAAAATTAGCAGTATTTTAGAAAAGGGGCACCCCGCAGTCATGCATGGAGGTTGTGTGAATTATTCTTTAGGATCTTCCTTCGGAATCTCGTTCTCCGGATTTGGCGGCGTATCTGCTGGCGGTGTTTGATTTTTATACAATTCTCCGCCGATTCTTTGCGCCACTTTGGACAATTCTTCAGTAGCTTTTTTAATTTCCTCAACACTTTCTGATTTCAAGCTGGTTTTGACAGCTTCTGCTTTCTCGCTTAATTCTTTCTTATCCTCTTCTTTTATTTTACCATCATTCTCCTTAATCATCTTCTCCGATGTGTAGACAAGCGTCTCACCGAGATTTCGGATTTCAACCAATTCTTTCTTTTTGGCATCTTCGCCAGCATGCTTTTCGGCATCAGCCATCATTCTTTTTTTCTCGTCTTCGGTCAAGCCGGAAGAACCCTCTATCTTGACCGATCGCTCTTTTCCGGTAGTTTTATCTTTTGCTTTTACATTCAAGATTCCATTAGCATCTATGTCAAAGCTTACCTCAATTTGAGGAATACCTCTTGGCGCCGGCGGAATACCGTCCAAAATAAATCTTCCCAAGGTTTTATTGTCATGAGCCATAGCTCGTTCGCCTTGTAATACATGAATTTCCACTGACGGTTGACTGTCAGCGGCTGTTGAAAATATCTGGGATTTGGAAACCGGAACAGTAGTATTTTTTTCTATCATTTTAGTAAATACCTGGCCGAGGGTTTCAATTCCCAGTGACAACGGCGTCACATCAAGCAACAAAACATCGCGGATTTCGCCCTGCATGATTCCGCCCTGAACAGCCGCGCCTAAAGCTACAACTTCATCGGGATTAATATCTTTGTGGGGATCTTTGCCGAATAATTTTTTAACTTCCTCAACTATCAAAGGCATCCTTGTCTGTCCGCCAACCATAATAATCTCATTGATGTCGCCAATTTTAAATCCGCTTTCGTCTAATGTCTTTTTTGTAAGCTGAATAGATTTATCCACTAAATCTTTAACCAATTCTTCAAGTTTTGCTCTGGTGAAAATAACGGAGAAATGCTTCGCGCCCGAAGCGTCAGCGGAAATGAAAGGGATGCTTACTTCCGTCTGCATTGTGCTGGAAAGCTCATGCTTCGCCTTCTCGGCGGCATCTTTCAAGCGCTGAACAGCTAATTGATCTTTTGAGATATCTACTCCGTGTTCTTTTTTATATTCCTCAATGAAATAGCCGATAATCTTTTGGTCCATATCGTCTCCACCTAAATGAGTATCGCCACCGGTTCCTCTGACCTCTATCGTATCGTCTCCTATTTCCAAAACTGAAACATCAAATGTTCCTCCGCCAAAATCATAGACCACTATCTTTTCATCCTTTTTCTTGTTTAGTCCGTAAGCAAGCGCGGCGGCAGTCGGCTCGTTAATAACTCTTTTAACATTCAATCCGGCAATTTCTCCGGCATCTTTCGTCGCCTTTCTTTGAGAATCGTCAAAATATGCCGGAACAGTTATAATCGCGTCGGTTATTTTTTCTCCCAGACGGTCCTCGGCATCCGCCTTCAATTTTTGAAGAACCATCGCCGATATTTCGGCTGGCTTAAGCCACTTATCACCCATTTTTATTTCAACATCATCATGAGCGCCGGCTCTTAGTTCGTAGGGCAGAAGTTTTTTATCTTTCTGAACTTCGGCATCCGAAAATCGGCGCCCAATCAGCCGCTTAATCGAATAGATGGTATTGGCCGGATTGGTAACCGCTTGTCTTTTTGCGGTTACTCCGACATATCTTTCACCATTCTTACCCATGGCGACAACGGACGGGGTAGTCCTCATCCCCTCTTTATTTTCCAATATTCTCGGCTGGCCAATCTCTATGATTGCCATCGCCGAATTAGTTGTCCCTAAGTCGATTCCAAGAATCTTTGACATAATATAGTTTTTAAAGTTTATAAAGTTGAAAGTTTATAAAGTTAGAAATCTATAACTTTAGGAACTTTACGAACCTTATGAACTTTTTACTTAATTAATTTTACCCTTGCCGGACGGACGACCTTGCCGTGCATCGTATATCCTGGCCTTACTTCTTCCATAAGTCTTGCTTCTGGAACTTCTGATGATTCAACCGCTTCATGCAATACCGGATCAAAACTTTCGCCTTCTGTTTTTATCTTTTCCACTCCGTATTTCTTCAGCAATTCTTCAAAATCCTTGCTTAATTTCTTCAACAGCTCCGTTGGTTCATGCTTCAGGCCAAGCTCCATGTTATCCAGAATATCTATCAGTTCCAGTATCAAATCCTCGTTGGCATATCTCACAAATTCTTCCATTCGCCGCGATTCGTCCTTTTTATAATTTAGAAAATCGGCTCTTTCTCTCTTCCAGTTGTTTAAGTACTCCTCTTCTACATTCGGCCTACTGGCCTCAGTACTTCCTCGCTCTTCGCTCGGTCGTTGCGCTTTAACTTTATCTATTTCGCTTGTCTCGTTTGGTTCGTTTTTTGTTTCGTCTTCCATGTTATGTGTTATTTAATTTTTGTAATTGGTTAATTGTATAATTTATCAATGAAATATTTTTTTTATAATCCATTCTGGTTGGACCCACCAACGTTAGCGACCCAATTATATCCCCCGGCAATATATATTTGGTACACATTATTGTTTCGCCCCTGATCTGTTTGAATGGATTTTCGTGTCCTATAAGAATTTGTATAGGTAATCCTGATGGGCCGGCTAATGTATGAAAGAATTCCCTCTCGATTGCCTGAAACATTGCATCAAAACCCTCAAAAAAGCTGGCCAACTGGAATAAATCACTAAATTCCCCTCTGAACTCCGGCATTCTTAGCAAGCTTACCAATCCTTGTTTGAAAAATTCCGCGTCATTAGCTATGCCGGCTATGACCAAATTTCCCGTACATTCCGATAATATATTCGCAATCGCTTTATTGATGGCGCGAGAATCCTCATGTGTCGCGGATAGCGTGCGGTTTATTCTTTTTTTATCTTTCTCGTCCGGTTTTATTTTTATTGGCTTATTAAGAAGCTGATTCACGTAATACCGGTAGGCCTTATCGGTCGGCACCCGTCCGCCAGACGTATGGAGCTGAGCCAGATAGTCGGCCTTCTCGAGCTCTCCCATTTCACTCCTAAGAGTAGCCGAGCTCAAACCAAAACCGGCTTTTTTTGATATCAAAGAAGAGCCCACCGGCTTTGCGGTCTTGACGTGCTCTTTTATTATAAAATCCAGTAACTTTTCCTGCCTCCCGGTAGTCATATTGGCATCTTATCAAATTAGCACTCAATGTCAAGGAGTGCCAATCCAAGTTTCTGACCCCTCCCTATTTCCTTTTTACTATGATACATCAAAGTATCAAAGTAAGAGGTGAGAGAATGACAATCCTATTCGCTTTTCTTGTCTTTCTTCTTGTTTAAGTCATCAAACAAATTAAACAAGAAGAAATGAAGCGGGTAGCGTTTCTTCAAGCCCTCAAAAGAAAACGGGTCAAGATACGCTTTATTTCTTTTTTCTTGCCTTGATTCAAGAACCTTTTCCAACTTTTTGACCGCTTTTTCATAACCCTCAATATCGTCTTCAAGCCATCTGTGAACCCGCATAATAGTGTCCGGGCCAACCCTCATTTCTCTAATAATTTGTCCGTATGATTCCTCATTCAATAGTCTTTTGGCAATTACTATTCTCCTGCCAACCATTATCCTTTCGCCTTCAGTTAAAAGATCACGCAAAAAGTTCTTAACTTCTTCGCGAGACTTCAATGACTCAACCGCAGTATACAAAGCATCAAGGTATTCTATTTTTTCTTTATTGTCTATTTTTCTTGGTCTTATTTTCATGGATTTAATTTTCTCTATGATACATCAAAGTATCATAGTAAGTAAAGGGTTTGTTTAAAAAACCCATATGCTTTAAAATTAGTTAATGTCCAACAAACTCAAAAAACTTTGGAGATCCCTCGGACCAGGATTGATAACCGGCGCATCTGATGACGACCCGTCGGGAATTGTCACCTACTCCGTGGCCGGCTCGCGGCTTGGACCCGCCGCGGTGTGGACGATGCTTTATATCTTGCCGTTGATGATAGCCGTCCAGAAAATGAGCGCGAAGATAGGCATTTCTTCCGCCTGCGGTTTAACGGGAAACATTAAACGATATTATTCCAAATGGCTTCTTGTTTTCATATCCGCCCTTATAATCATTTCCAACACCTTCAATATCGGAGCCAATGTTTTCGGTATGGCTTCGGCGATAGAAATACTTACTCCGGGATCCACAACACTTTTATCGTGGCTAACCATAGGTCTGATACTTATCTTGATAATCGTTCTCCCTTACAGAAAAATAGTTACCATCTTCAAATGGCTCGCGTTTTCTCTTTTTGCTTACGTGATCGCGGGAATTTTAGTTATCAACGACTGGCCGGGACTGATATATCGTCTTGCAGTCCCTTCAATATCTTGGGACAAAAGTAGCTTGATGATCTTGATAGCCATTTTCGGCACCACCATTTCTCCGTATATGGCTTTCTGGCAAGCAAGCGAGGAGGCGGAAGAGAAAAAGACCCAAAGAATAAGCAAGGGCAAAGAAATGGTCTGCGAATACAGAATAGTGACCAAGAACGAACTCAAACGTGTCGCCGCCGATACCAGTGTGGGAATGTTCTTCTCTAACTTCATCGGATTTTTCATAGTTGCTCTTACGGGGACGGTTCTTTTCAGCGCCGGGATTCGCGATATCGGCACTATTAAAGAAGCGGCGGAAGCTCTCCGTCCGCTGGCCGGCGACTACGCGTATATCCTGTTTACCTTAGGCGTCATCAGCGCCGGTGTTCTGGCAATTCCGATACTGGCGGGTTCATCGGCTTATGTACTTTCCGAAATATTCAACTGGGGAGGAGGACTAGATAAGCCATTTTCCAAAGCAAAAGAGTTCTATCTGGTAATAATAATTTCTGCCATTATCGGTATGACAATCCCGTATTTTGGTATAAGTCCGGTTAAGGCACTTTTATGGACAGCTATAATTCATGGGTTCGTGGCCCCGTTCCTGATAGCCACCTTAATTCATATGTCCAACAATCCGGCCATAGTCGGCCCCAATATCAATAAGCCCAAAGAAAACTGGCTAAACTATCTGACACTTTGTATTATGTCTATAGCGGCATTGATGTTTTTTGCGATAGAATTGCCACTGGAAAATATACAAGCGATACTATTCAAATGAAAATCCTAAATACAATTTCTGGTAAAAAGGAAGAATTCATTCCCAGAAAAGGTAAGAAAGTTCAAATGTTTGTCTGCGGCCCTACGGTTTACGATTATATTCACATCGGCAATGCGAGAACATTTGTTTTTTTTGATGTGATCGCAAAATACCTGCGCCATCGCGGTTATGAGGTTAATTATATCCAAAACATTACCGACATAGATAATAAAATAATCGAGCGGGCGCAAAAAGAAAATGCCGACCCGCTGGAATACGCCAAAAAATACAGCGATATTTTCAAAGAGAACATGAAAGCGCTTAATGTCACCTCTCCGGAATACAAAAACGCTACCGACCACATCCCCGAAATGATAAAACAAGTCCAAACTTTATTGGACAAAGGCAATGCTTATGTAATTAAAAATGATGGCATATATTTTGACCTCTCTACTTTCCCCGACTATGGCAAACTATCGGGCAGAACCGCTGGTATGGCCGATGATGCCGTTTCCCGCATAGATGACAGCGATAAGAAGCGCAATCGCGGGGACTTCGCAATTTGGAAGTTCTCACAGGAAAACGATCCTTCCTGGCCGGCGCCATTCGGCGCCGGCAGGCCGGGCTGGCACATTGAGGACACCGCTATTACCGAAAAATACTTCAGCCCGCAATACGACATCCACGGCGGGGGCCAGGACCTGATATTCCCCCACCATGAGGCCGAGATCGCCCAGCAATGTTCAGCCGCTCTTATTAAACCTAAAGATTTTGTAAAATACTGGATGCATGTCGGATTTTTAGTAAATAAAGAGGAGAAAATGTCCAAATCACTCGGTAATTTTGAAACTCTTCATGAGACTCTAAAAAAATATTCACCCGAAGTATTACGTTTTTATTTTTTAAGCGCCCATTATCGCTCCCCTCTGGATTTCAACGATAAAATAATTAAAGCCTCTCAAGCTGCAACAAACCGATTGGCGGAATTTGTAAGAAAATTAAAAGAATTTGGACCACAACTTTCAGGCGGACAACTAATTCCGAAGAATTACATTTCTGGATTGGATGGAAGTTTCAAAAGAGCGATGGATAATGATTTTAATACCCCGGAAACATTCGAGACCGTGTTTCAGTTGTTGAATAAAATTAATCCCCTTCTAGACGCAAAAGGGGTGGGCCAAAAAGACGCTGAAAAATTACTGGAAATATTAGACGATATAAATACTGTCATGGGAGTAATTCCAGTCAAACAAGAAAAAATTCCCGCTGAAATATGTGAATTGGTTGAAAAAAGAGAGAAATTAAGAAAAGAAGAAAAGTGGGAAGACGCAGACAAAATAAGAGCCCAAATCGAAGATCGGGGCTATCAAGTTGAAGATACTGTCTATGGGCCTTTAGTTATTAAAATAGTTAAACATTCTTCTCGTCGTCTTTATTTTTAGTAAGCTGATAAACCAAGAAGAAAAATCCTCCGAAGACGATGAAAACAAAGGCGGCAATGACTAAGTTTTCGACTTGGCGTGATGGTATAAAATCTCTGCCCAAGTAAAGTAAGACAACACACGAAAGAGTTAAATTTAACAAACCGTAGGCCATAAACTTGAGCCATTGATTATTCTTGCTAATACTAAAAATCAGGCTAATTAAAAATAATACTGCGGTTGAAATAAGACTGGCCACCAAAAGCAAATATTCCATCCGGAGACCTTTTATAAGAACTGTTTTGCTAAGATTACGCTTATTTTTTGTTAACCACAAGCTATCAACTTTGCTCATTGCAAAGACAAGTTGTAAAATTGTGTCAGACACAATATCATGAATAAAATTTCTTCAGACAAATTGCCGCCGCAAGCATTGGAAGTAGAGAAAACTCTGCTCGGCTCTCTTTTGATCGATAAAGAAGCGATAAATAAAGTCGCTGATTTGTTGAAACCCGAGGATTTTTATCAAAGAGGACACCAAATTATTTATCAGGCGGTCATGGCTCTTTTTGATAAACGTGAACCGCTTGATCTTTTAAGCTTGGCCAACAAATTAGAAGAGATGGGGCATCTTGAGGATATCGGCGGAATGGCATACCTCACCTCTTTGGCGGGTTCCGTCGGAACTTCGGCCCATATTTTATCCTATACCAAGATAGTCCAACGTAAGAAAATGTTGAGGGACCTAATTGACGCCGCCCACCATATCATCGGCATCAGTGCCAACGAAGACGGGGATGTAGAAGATCTCTTAGACGAGGCGGAAAAGAAGCTTTTTTCCGTTTCCCAAAAATCCATAACAAAGAATTTTTTACAGCTCGGCCACACTCTGGATAACGCAATGAATAGGATTCTCAATCAGGGAGACGGAAAACTCCGAGGACTAAAAACGTATTTTAACGGATTAGACGACAAGTTGGGCGGACTTCAGAAATCGGACTTAATAGTCCTTGCGGCGAGACCATCGGTTGGTAAAACATCTTTTGCTTTAAACCTTGCTTTAAATGTAGCCAAAGACAACATCTCGGTTGGAATATTCAGTATGGAAATGTCGCTTGACCAGATCGTTGACCGCCTTATCGCCGCCCAGTCGGGAGTAAGTGTATGGAAAATGAGAACAGGCAAACTTGGAGATGAACTTCAGGAAACTACCCGAGCCTGCGAGGAATTGAAGGGACTTCCATTGTTCATAGATGATTCCCCTTCCCCAAATATTCTACAGATGAGAGCCATGGCCAGAAGGTTGCAATCCGAGCACGGCTTAGGCCTTTTGGTTGTTGATTACTTGCAGTTAATGTCGGCCCGTCGAAACTATGACAGCCCCGTCCAGCAAGTCACGGAAATATCCCGCGGACTTAAAGGATTAGCCAAAGAATTGAATATTCCGATAATTGCCATCTCCCAGCTTTCCCGAGCCGTGGAGCAAAGAGACGGCCACAGGCCTAAATTATCCGACCTTCGCGATTCTGGCTCGATAGAGCAAGACGCGGACTTAGTCATGTTCATCCACAGAGATGATAAAATTAAAGACCGCGACAAACTAAATCCCGACCAGATTAATACCGCCCAGCTTATCATCGCCAAACACAGAAACGGCCCCACTGGAGAAATTGATTTCAAGATCAATCCCGACAGCTTAAGATTTTTGGAACTGGATAAGATCCACGGCGACTTGGGAGTGGTAAATGATGGTGAAAATTATCTATAAGTCATACATAGGAGTTTCCTGTGTATGACTTTTCCTATATGAATTCCAAATTTAAAGATATTGTAAAACTATTCCAAAAATTACCCGGGGTGGGACCGAGACAAGCGGCCAGATTTGTCATCTCTTTGATGGACAAGCCCGAAGAGGAACTTCAGGAATTCGGCAAAGCTGTGGCCAACTTACGCAAAGAAATATCTTTCTGCCCTGTTTGTTTTAATATCTCGGATAACGGTCTTTGTTCAGTATGTTTGGACAACAAAAGAGACCAGACAAAATTGCTAATAGTAGAAAAGGTTACAGACCTTGATTCTGTTGAACGGACAGGGCTCTATAAAGGCCTCTACCACGTCCTTGGCGGTGCCATAAACCCTCTGGACGGCCTTACTCCTGAAACGCTTCGTTTAAGAGAATTGGAGGACCGTATAGTAAAATTAGGGGGTAAAAATATGGAGCTAATAATCGCCACCAATCCCAACACCGCTGGAGAGACCACTTCCCATTACATCCGGGAGGTTTTTGGCAATAAAAAAGGGGTCTACCTGACCCGCCTCGCCCGAGGCCTTTCCTCCGGCTCAAACTTAGAATACACCGACGAAATAACTTTGAAGAATGCGCTGGACTATCGAAAATAGGCGCTCCCAACCCATCTCTAATTTTGACCACCAGTCCTCGTCTTCAAAAATATACTTAGCTCATTTGGGATTTATAACCAAAATAACAGGTAACCCTCGCTTGCCTCCCCGTCCATCTTACGATTGGCGGGGCGCTCGACCTCGTTATTTTGGATAAATCCCTTAATTCGCTTTCATATATTTTCTTGCCTGCGGAAGTGGCAAAATCAAAGATGAGCTGTTCGCTTACTCAAACAAAAAAGCGGATTGATATTATCGCACCGCTATAAAACAGACGGCTATTTAGATTTATGAGTTATCTCTGTCCTCTTGAATCTCAATTGCCTCAGCATGCATTTCAGGAGTTATGTCGCTAACAACATTGCTAATAACAACTGTATTGTGGCAAACTGGACACCAAATGCTATAGAGATATGACTTCTTATCTTTTTTGCTTATACTGGCGTGTGTTTTTAAATCCCAAGGAGCAAACTCCAGAACACTCTTACAAGAAGAACAGATTACCAAACTTTGAGATTTGCCGAGAGTAACTACTCTCACATACTCCTCCGTTTCTATAAATAGCACCACAAATAAGCTAACACAGTCATTACTCTATGTCAAGTAACTGTAGGGGGCTGATTTGATAGTTTATTCACCATCTTTAAAAGCGCAACCCCCTTGCTTTTATGTCGTCTTGGTGGTTTGAACCCCTATTGCCAAATGTAAACTGTACCCTAAGCAACCGGCGGAGGGTGTGCCCTTTTATAAAATTAGCAAGATTTTAGAAAAGAGTACCCCGCAGTCATGCATAGAGGTTGTGTGAACTGTTCAGAAAAAAATCACCGCTGTTAGGCGGTAATTTTGGTGATTTGGATTTTAGTATATGGCTGGCGATGGCCTTTTTTCTTGTGTTGGCGGGTCTTGGATTTATATCTGAAAACCATCTTTTTTTCGCCTTTGCCATCTTCCAGTACTTTGGCGGTAACTTTGGCTCCTGCGACAACCGGCTTACCAAGCTTTACCTCTCCGTTTACCACCAATAATACGTTGTCAAAAATAAGATTGCCGTCTTTTGATTCAAGTTTTTCAACCCTTAAAACGTCGCCTTCGGCGACTTTATATTGTTTTCCGCCAGTTTTAATTACAGCGAACATTGTCTTAAGATATTAGCTTATTTCTATCTTTTTGTAAAGACAAGCCCCGCCTAACGGCGGGGCTTTAAGTTAATTTAATTTTATTTCCCCCTACCTCGGTAAAAATAGAAAAGAGCCAATGGTGCCGCCCAATTTGTCCACCTCTCAATGAAATCCCAAATTGGCAGGCCAACAAGCGGGCGAACGAGTGCTGTCCAGAAACCCCAAAACGCCATCCAAAGCAAAAGAGGACGAATCGGTTTTACTAAAATCAAAAGGGCTAAAAGAACATCAACAACACCCACTACAAAAATAAAGGTTGTCGCCGTTGAGGCATCCATGCCCGAAAGCTGTTGCGCCCACTTTATCCAGTCCGCTTTGCCTTGAAGGGCAAAAACTCCATGACCGGCAAATTCTCCGGCTACTCCGACCCTCAACAACCACTCAACTTTCTTCTCATTTGTCATATAATTTTATTCTATTTAGTTTATTTGGTATTATACGCGCTATCGGCAAGCTCATCAATCTCACGACCGAAAGTAGTTGAAAAAATTATCTTTCCTTCTTTATTTTTAACCAAAGCCCTGACTAAATGCTGAGAATCTTCATCTATAATCAACTTCGCTTGCTTGTGAAAAAGCAATTGTTTTGCCATATCTAAAGTAATATTATTATCTTCTAGAAACGCTCCTTCAATATCCGAGGGGTCTTTCTTGTAAAAGTGATGGCTTTCAAGCTCTCGGGCAGGGAGTTTATTTTGTTTTTGTTTTTCTATACTCATTGATGGGTCTTTAGGGAATTATTAAGTTGGTATGTAAAAAAATATAACACAATAAATAATAATTAAAAGCGGGCTATCTATATGCCGGGCGGAGCGAAACTTTATTGAGGAGCGATTTGTCTGGCGGCTTTGATGCGATCGTTCTCGGTGCGAAAGCGTTTTCGGAGGCGGATGTGTTTGGGAGTGACTTCAAGATATTCGTCTTCCTGCATAATCTCCAAACCTCTTTCGAGGGTAACTTTGACCGGAGGAGCAAGAATAATATTTTCATCTGAACCGGCAGCCCGCATGTTGGTAAGTTTTTTGCCCTTGATTGGATTTACTGCCATGTCCATTCCTTTTGAAACATCGCCAATAACCATACCCTCGTAAACCTCTGTAGTCGGCTCAATGTAAAGGGTGCCCCTTTCTTGGAGGTTATATAACGAGTATCCTAGAGCTTTTCCTGTTTCCATTGAAACCATAGAACCAACGCTCCGTCTTTTTATTTCTCCGGCATATGGCCTGAAACCGATAAAGTGGCTGGCAAGTATTCCTTCGCCCTTTGTGTCTACCATAAATTCGTTTCTGAATCCTAAAAGACCGCGTGTTGGTATTTCAAAAGTAATGCGAACCTCGCCGTGATGCTGTACCATCCCCATCATTTTGCCGGCGCGTTTGCCAAGTTTTTGTATTACAACGCCGGACAAGTCTTCCGGAACATCAATTATCGCTTCTTCGAAAGGTTCCATTTTTTGTCCGTCTATTTCTTTGATAATAACCTGCGGTTGGGAAACCTGAAGCTCATATCCTTCCCGTCTCATATTTTCTAAAAGAATCGCAATGTGCAATTCCCCTCTCCCATAGACCTTATAAGAATCAGTGGCTGAAAAATCAACCTTTAACCCTATGTTAACCTCAAGTTCTCTTTCTAAGCGCTCCTTCAACTGTCTGTTGGTAACGAATTTACCGTCTTGTCCGGCAAACGGAGAATCATTAGCCAAAAAATTTAAAGAAATAGTGGGTTCATCCACACTGATTGCCGATAACGGTTCTACGTCTTGAGAAGTACAGACTGTTTCCCCGATATAAATATCAGGTAATCCGGCTACCATGACAATATCGCCGGCGACAGCTTCAGTTGACTCTTCTCTTTTCATTCCGCGGAAAGTAAAAAGCTGTGTTATTTTTCCAGACCGAGTTTCTCCTGTGAGTTTTTTGATGAAAACATTATCCCCGACCCTCATTGTTCCATACCAAACCCTGCCTATTCCGAGGCGTCCCAAAAAATTATCATAAGCCAAGTTGAATGGCTGAAATCTCAAAGGAGCGGAGACATCCGATGGTGCGGCTGGTACTTCTCTTAAAATCAGATCGAGTAAGGGTGTAAGATCCTTGGATTCATCGGCCATATTCATTTTAGCGATTCCCGCCTTGCCGTTGGCGTAAATAGTCTTAAAATCAAGCTGTTCATTATTTGCGCCCAAGTCCATAAATAGTTCCAAAACCTTTTCGTGAGTCTCATCCGGCTTAGCGGCAGGCTTATCTATTTTATTGATAACCAATATCGGTTTTAATCCTAATTCAAGAGATTTCTTCAAAACAAATTTGGTCTGAGGCATTGGTCCTTCCTGGGCGTCCACAATGAGCAATACCGAGTCAATGGAGCGTAAAACACGTTCAACTTCTGAACCAAAATCAGCATGACCTGGAGTATCAACTATGTTTATCTTTGTATCTTTATAGAATAATGAGGCATTTTTAGCGTAAATCGTAATACCGCGCTCCTGTTCGAGCGCGTTAACATCCATGCTGAATCCTTCCTCCACCATCCCCGTCTGTTTCATCAGAGCGTCGGTTAATGTAGTCTTGCCGTGATCAACATGCGCGATAATAGCAATGTTTCTCGTTTGCATACTAAGGGTCAGAGTATCTATTTTAAGCTAAAAAAACAGAATTGTCAATTAAAAAACCGCCTTTTGGCGGTATGATTGATTATGATTTTTTACTGAACTCAAAATCTGCCTTTTTGATGCAATTAAGCATGATGATGTGTTTGCAGGTTTCAACAAAGCGGTTCCATTCTTCTCGAGTGGGTAGTCGGCCCACAACCTTAAGTTTGATTATCCGGTTCTCAAACGAGTCAACATTTTCATGACAAAACCCTGTCTCGCCCAAAGAAATATTTTCTCTTGGAGTATATTCAATTACGTTAATTTCTTTTCTAAAAATATCGCCAGGCGTAAGGGATTCAATCCATCCCAAACCGGTTTGGCCCTTTTTTGTTTTGACAACAATTACATCCCCGATAGATATGCGCCCCAGTTTAGTTTCGCGGGTAGTATACACCTTATATCCTTTTTGTTTCAAAAATCTTTTAAAATTTTAATATTTTTTTATTTCGGGTCAAGCTCAGAGTAATGAGTAATGTGTTTATAATAATGCGTACGCATCATTATAAACACATTACGATATAGTAGATATGGTAGCGATAAAGTAGCATCTACTGGCAATTTCCAGCCAGAGCATAGCCGGCCCTTTGGGCAGCAATATCATTTTCAAACCAGAGTTGATTCTCAATTTTAATGCGTTTCCAAGAACTACACCAGCTATAATGATATTTTTTAGTAGTGCTGGCTTTTGAGGAAACAACTCTCGGATCTTTGGGCTGGACAGGGGTTGGTTTTACATTATTCGTAGCAGAAGTTCCGGCTGCGGTCTGATATACATTGGCCTGCCCCGTTATTTTGATTGGTGTCTTATTTAAAGCGTTTATCCGGCCAAGATTGAAACTAATAACTGATATTAAAACAATGCAAAAACCCAGAAAAATGTCTTTCTGATGGAGTTTGACTTGGTTTAGTATTTTTGATAAGATATTCATACTTTATATTAATGTTATATAACGCCGCTCGTTAACTCAAGTTCAAGGCAAAAGATGAGTATCGGACGAGCCATACTGAAGTATGGTGAAGGCCGAAACGGAATCTTTTAACGAAGAAATTGGGTTAACCCTTTAGGGCCCGTCCCGCTTCACGAAAGTGAGCGGAGGGCGAGCAAGTTAGATATGGCACATACAAAGGCGATTGGATCTACACAGTTAGGACGAGACTCGCAACCAAAATATCTAGGCGTGAAGCTTTATGCGGGAGAACTGGCTAAACCGGGCAGTATTATAATCCGGCAAAGAGGAACAAAATTTATTCCCGGCAAAGGCGTACGCATCGGAGGTGACGATACTATTTATGCAGTTATAACCGGCAAAGTCAAATTTACCACCAAAAAGAAAACCAAATTCGACGGTTCTAAGCGACTTGTAAAAATAGTGAATGTAATGTAAAATATCAATATGGCTAAAAATGATAAAAAAATAAAAGCCCCAGTTCCCAGTGGTCTTTCGGAACAAGTTGGAGCTATGATTGAACATTTTGACGAAAAGCTTTCTTTGGTAGCTGAACAAGTCGGCCATATTACAAAGGTTGTGGAAAACCACACGAAGATACTGGAAAATCACAGCGAATCAATAGAAATTATTAAAATAAGTATAGAATTTATTAAATCTGGTCTCAAAAAGAAAGTTGACGCTGAAGAATTTGTTGCTCTTGAACATCGAGTCTCTCTTCTCGAAAGCAGAAGATAACTAAAATTACCTCGCAGGGGAGTTTTAATTTAGACGGGAAATATTTTTTCAATATCCTCATCTTTAATCTCAACTAATCTACTTGTTACGGCTTTTAGTAATTCTATTTTAAGGTATCTGGATAAAAACTGCTCCGGCCCGCCTGATGATTGACTAAGTTCTATCCACTTTTTAAGAGACTCTCCGTTGCATTTTTCAGACACACTTTGAACTTCTCTTGCCAATTGACATTAATCACCTAATCAACCGGCGACAGAGAGTTTTGCGGGCTAAAGCACCGCACACTCCGAGAGAGGGGGTGTGCTTTTTTAAAATTAGTAAATTTTTAAAAAGTACACCCCGCAGTCATGCATAGAGGTTGTGTGAACTATTCTGCTTTTACTAATACCTTAATTTGAGTTTTGACATCGGGGGAGAGGTTTAAATCTATAAGATGTTCGCCAATATGCTTGATAGGTTCATCGTGGCCTATCATTTCTTCCTGAAGTTGGACTCCGGAGGCCTTTTTAATTTCTTTTACCAGAGCATCTTTACCGATTCCGGCGAATAATTTGCCTGTTTTGGTTGCCTTACGTGTAAATTTTATGACTATGTCTTTTAGCTTTTCAACCGCTTCAAGAGCGTTTTTCTTTTCATTTTCAACCATGATAATGCGTTTTGCTTTCAATGCCTCAACTTCTTTCATAGAGCCGCCGGTAGCCGCCTTTGCCATCTTTCTCGGCAAAAGAAAATTCCGGCCATAGCCGTCCGACACGTTCTTCACGTCCCCTATCTGGCCGAAACCTTTGATGTTTTGTAGCAATATAATCTTCATGATTAAATCTTAGTTTCCAATGCAACAACTCTTCGGGATAGTTTTGCCACTTCTTGTTTGTCCACTTTTTGTTCCAAGTTCATTTCCATCCTTTCTAATTTTGCGTCTATCCTATCAAATCTATCGTCTATTTTTTCAAATTTCTGACTGTGTAAATCCTGGGTTTCTTTTATGGCGACTACTTGTTCGGCGATAAAAGTAATCTTATCGTCAAAGTTCTCTATCAATGTCCCAATCTCAATATTTTTTCCGGACTTACCGTGTTTTTTAACCATATAATAAAATTCTACTATTTTGACCAACTTTCCGCAATCTTGACATAATCGGCAACAAATGTTAGGATACCATTGGACTTGAAATGGGGAGGAATACATGTCCGAGAATCTGAAGGTTAAAGTTCTTTGCACCATGTGGGGTGCTTATGCCCTTGCTGTTACTGTATTAGCAATTACCACCAAAGATGCTAATAATGTAACAGGGTTTGGTTTTGCTACTGCTATTGTTCTGGCAATTGTAACTGTTAAGGTTATAAAAGCTTAAGGGTACCGCAACGTTTGTTCTAATGCTATTCGCCCGCCTCGCGGGCTTCTTTATTCGTTATGATCTTAGTTGGAGCGAAACCCTAACCCATTAGAGGGACTTACGGAACTCGACGGAGTGAGTATGAGGCAAAATTCTATCAAGAATTTATGCCGTGCCCGAGAATGGGTTAGGGTTGAGCGACTATTTGAGAATCTCAATCGCCTTATCCAATTGAGCATCTTTACCCGGGGTGCCGATTTCAATTTTGCCTTCTTCTTTGAGATCTTCTTCATTGAATTTCACCATAACATCTGCTTCTATACCCTTTTCCGATATTGAAATTCCGGCCGGGGTAAGCCACTTAGCGATAGTAACTTTCAAGGACGAGCCGTCGCCGTATTTTTCAAGTTCTTGAACAGAACCTTTTCCGAAGCTTTTCTCCCCTACTATTTTAATCCCCCGGTTATCATGCAAGGCGCCGGCCAAGATTTCCGATGCCGATGCGGAACCGTTATTCATTAGGATAACTGTCGGGTACTTTTTCAACAAAGCGTTGCCGTCGCTTCTGAATTCATTTTTGGTGCCGTCCCTGAATACCTCGCTAACCACGATTTGATTCTTATCTAGGAACCAACCAGCCAGATTTATGGCCGAGTCCAGCAATCCCCCGGGGTTATTTCGCAGGTCGATTATCAATTTATCGGCATCGGATTTCAAAATTTCTTCGGATGCTTTCCTAAATTCCGAGTCAACGGTTTGATTAAAGGAATATATTTGCATGTAGGCGATCTTTTTACTGCCCTGTTCAATCAGCTCCCAGTCAATGGTCGGTATTTTTATGGCATCTCTGATAAGTTCAACATCTCTTGTGGTAGCGTTTTGTATAGTCAAAACAACTTTTGTTCCTCTTTTGCCTCTTATTAAATTAACTGCTTCTTCAATTGACAAGTCGGCGGTTGGCTTGCCGTCTATTTTTAATATTTTATCCCCCGCCTTGATTCCCGCTTTGAAGGCAGGGGTATCCTTAATGGGAGCTATGACCGTAAGAATATTGTTTCTCTTTCCTATTTCAATGCCGACACCGCCAAAACTCCCTGATATTTCTTCCTGAAACTTTTTACTTGTGGTTGGCTCAAAGAAAACAGTATAGGGATCGCCGACGCTGTTGACCAGCCCGTCAATGGCTCCGTAAAGAATTTTTTGAGGGTCCACTTTTCCTTTGTCAACATATTTAGCATTGAGGTCGTTATATACTTTCCAAAAAAGAGAGAAATCTACATTTTCCGGCTTGCTGTTATCGAGATTTATTAGATTTTTAACAGCACTCAAAGAATTTGCCGTGTTTAGGTGTCGTAACCAAAAACCGCCCGTAAATCCGAGAGCAAGAGATATTACTATGCTTAAAATTAAAATTTGTTTATTTTTCATTCTTGTTTTAAAGAAAACCATATTTAAATAAATATCTAAACCCGTCCTTGATGTGCCATCGGGTTTGGCGGTTCATAAACGCGTCAACTAACCATGTGTTTCTTTTTGAAACGCGTTTATGGTAATGGTATATCTTAGCTGTCGGACAATAAACAACTTTATAACCATTTTCCCAGAAACGCTTAGCCCAGTCAACGTCGCTAAAATATAAGAAAAACTTTTCATCCATTAATCCAACTTTTTTGATTGCGGCGCAGCGCGTCATTAAGGCAGAACCCATGAGCCAATCAACAGATTGAACGTTGGAAAGATTCTTGCCCTCAAGAAAGAACTTTTTTAGAACTTTCTTTTTAAACGGCAGGTAACTTATACGACGGTAACCGATGGTAATTGCATTGTAAAATCCGAAACATGATTGTTGAGGCGTGCCGTCAAAATTAAGAAGTTGCGGTCCCGCCAATCCGACATCTTTATTTTTTTTCATGTAATCCAGAAGTGTTTCAACAGAATTTTTAAGAAGGATTATGTCAGGATTTAAAATAAGCAAATAATCCCCGGAACTTCCTTGTATTCCTTCGTTAACCCCTCTTGTATAGCCGATATTGTCTTTGAACGGCAGCAGTTTTACTTTTGGAAATTCTTCTAAGACCACATTTTGCGTTTCAATTCCGGATGAAATATCAATTACTAAAATTTCATAGTCCAGTTTTGGGGTCAACCCGCGCTCTAATGATTTTAAACATAATCTCAATAAAGCCGGATTTTTGAAATTTACTATGATAATGGACAGCATAATAATTAAAAATTTACTTCAGGTTATCCTGGAAGAGTTGTTTTATTTGCGTAAAATTATCGCCTTTTGGCAGAAGTATGTAAGATTCATTGGCGCGGGACTCGTAGAGAAGGTTATCGGTGGTCATGACATATTTTTTAATTTTTCCGGAAGAGCCGGCTTCTTTGGCCAGATCTATCAATTCTTTGGTGTTCCAGATATTAATGTCGGTTTTTATGTTTGAGCGGATGCTATTCAAAATGGAGAGTGTTTTAAGCGGGTCGGACCAAAAATTAAGATTCGTCAGCTTATCTTTTAAAGCGAATATCACCTCTTGTTGGCGTCTTGCTCTGTCAAAATCATTGGAGGAAAATCTTGAACGGGCATAATACAGGGCATCTTTTCCGTTAAGGTGGTTAGTTCCGGCCGACAAAGAAAATTCAAATCCCCACTGTTGTTTTTCTTCAAACGGCTGGGTAAGGGTAATGTCTATTCCGCCGACTTGGTCTATTATTTTTTCAAAAGAGGAAAAATCCAAAACCGTCGCTTTGTCTATGTAAACCCCAGTTATTTTTGAAATCAATTCTTTAATATCGTTAAGCCCCCCATTCTCGTAAATCGTATTTATTTTATCCTTTTTATTTTTGTCCATTTTTACATAAAGATCGCGGGGAATCGATATTAGTGAAGCCTTTTTGGTAGTCTTGTCATAGCTTAAGACCATTATCGTGTCGGTAAGCAGAGCTCCTCCGTCTTTTGCGTCCGGGTCGTCTTCTCCTCTTAAGCCCATAACCAGTATGTCAAAACGGTCCGGTTCTTGAGGGGGCATTATGTAATCGGGGTCAACCGGCTCCGAAGCGAAGCTGAAAATACTGGCTACTTTTTGCCATAAAGAAGTCGGTTCGCTTTGGACCTCTATGGTATTTAATCTGCCGCCCAAAAAATATCCGATGGCAGCCAAAGATAAAATTAAAAGAATAACGCCGAGGCGTTTTTTATTGAACTTGGTCTTCTCGTTAAAATCGGGCTGGATAAAATTATGTTGATTGTTCAGATGAACCATTCTTTAAGATATTTATTGTATAATCATTTTTGATAATTGTAAAGCGAAAAATACCGCTGAAATGATTACTATTATTTGCAATATTCGCCAACTAATTTCTGAAGCGGGCGTTTGGCTTTCTTCGCGGATATTTGTGAGCATCAGGGAGCGTATATCATTAACACCCATGCGAGCCCGATTAATTATTGTGTATCTACGCCTGATCATTCGCGGCAAAAGACGTAAAAATCTTCCCCATTCAAGGAGTATTTTCTGTTCAAAAAGTCCTGCATATCCTTGTACGTTTATCTCCCTCATTATTATTGCCGGGAGGTCTCGCAGGATATTACGCAGATAATCGTTTTTAATTATAGTAAATCGAGTGTTTGACCAATCCAAACGTCGTTTACGGATGGGAATTTGTTGTCTTGTTTTTCTACGACCAACATAATCAGATAAAAAATCGGTGACTACGTTTCCTTTGGTTGTGGAGCGGTCATGCCATGCGACAACTTCAGGTGAATAAATTTGCTTGTGCCCAAAAAGCGTCATCCGCCATGCTAAGTCAAGATCATCCCCGTACCAAAAATAATCAGGGTCCCAAATCCAGCCATTAATTCTGCAATCTTCCAAGGCAGTTTGCCTGAAGAATGGAACTGCGCCTTCAACTCCGAAAATAACACGTTGTTTTGAAAAATCAGACCCGTCCTTTTTGCCGTGGCCTATATTTATTACCTTTCGTTCTCGTGTCATAGCAAAACCGCATGTGTCGATTGTGGTGCTTTGTTTGTATAAGCCACTTGTTAGCTCGCCAAGGTTATATTGATAGATTTTTGCCTGGACGGCGCCTATTTCAGAGTCAGATTCACAAATAGTTACAGCTTTCTCAACAAAATGTTCTTCAATCATGACATCAACCGAAACAGACAAAATATATTTTCCGGTGGAATTTTTTAATAATTCTTCATGGCCAGGCCACATACCCAAATTTAATTTGGATTCAACCAAATTAAATTTGGCAAATCCTAAATCCGAAATCCTAATCTCTAAATCCCGAATGACCTCTTTTGTTTTGTCTGTCGAACCGTTATCTAAAATATTCAGCTCAATCAAATTGTGCGGATATGTCTGCGCCAATATCGCATCCAAACAATGGCGGATGTATTTTTCGCCGTTTAAAACCACGAGGTTTATTGTAACTAATGAGGTTGACATAATATAGGAAATATCTTAACATTTTTATAGTTTCTTACCAAATACGTAGGGATTCCATGGCTAATGTTACAGAAAAAGTGATAACTCCATTATCATCTGTGACGCAATTAATATACGGGTTACTCCAAAATCAAAAAATGACAACGAGAGAACTGGTGGACTGTCTTATGAGCGAACCTTATAATATACAATACACAAGCATGGGGTTAATTCTTGCTGCACTGAACTCTGTAAAAGATTCGGGTCACTTAAGGGTTAACTTTAGAATAGATGAACAAAATCGCCTAGCTATAGAGCCAGTATTTCACGCAGTTCCTTAATGCCCAACTTGGTTGGGGTTTTTTGTAGCCAAAATTAAAGAAACTGTTGCCACAAAAAGCAGAAACGCCCTTTCGTCAAAAAGCGCTACATCAGTCAGACAGTAGATCAAAACCCAGGGGATAAAAATCAGAGCCGCGCCGTTGTAAATAGTTATTTTCCAATCCTTTGAAGAAATAAAATTTGTATAAGTTTTTTGCATCAAAAGCCACAAAAACCAGAGGGCAAAAATCAAGGCCGAAATTCCCATTTCTGCGGCAATTTGTAAGTAAACATTATGGGCTGACGAACCGGCTTTAGCTAAAGATAAATCTTGACCCAAAACCACCGGAAAGTTCCCTATTCCTACTCCTAAGAGCGGGTGGTTTTTTATTGAAACAACGGTTTTTTTCCATATTTCAATCCGTTGAGCGTTGGATGTTTCCCCAAAATCAATTATTGATTTTATTCTGCTTCCAAATAGTCCCCAATCCCCTTTTGAAAGCAAAAATTGCGGAGATACAAAAATCGGATACGCAATGCTAAAAAGTAAAAAGAACACTGCCATATATCCGGTAAGGTATTTGAATATATTCCTATGTTTAGTATCGATACCGCTCTTTTTCATCCATACGATAACTGTCATAATTATAACCAACACTCCCGCACTGGCCGCCCAGATGCCTCTGGTTCCGCTCAATATTGCTATCAGGAATACTATTGGCACCATAACTATAATGAGCTGTGTTCTTGTCTGGTACATCTTCTTCAGGTTCTCGAAGTCGTTAATTCCGAACCTCGAAAGTGCTAATGCAAATATTGCCGGCAGTCCTAGCAAAACAAATTGCGGGAAAGAATGAGAATCCGGGAAAAGAGAGAAAACTCTTAGAGATAACTGCTCACCATAATAAGCAAACCAAGTATTTCCAACTTGAACCGCTATGTTGCACCATTGATTGCCGAATTGGTTGCATTGTATATCTTCACCCCACAAGCGCATAAATTGGTAAATATCTATGAAATAAGTTGAGATAACTTGAATGTAACCGACAATAGCAACGATAACGACAGGAATTACCAAATTTTTTATCAATCTTTTCGCAAATTCTTTACCTGTAGCTTTGTGGTAGATGACGATTCCCAATATGGCAAAGTTTAGGAAAAATATTATTCTCTTGACCGCCGCAATCTTATCCAGCGCCGGAATAATGGACAAAACGGTCAATAGTAGAAGTATTATCAGTAGAATTGTATGAAGTTTAAATTGTTTTAAAAATTGATAAATTGAAAATTTATTGAAAATTGAAAATTGAAAATTGAAAATTTGTGGCCATAGCCATTTCAAAAAAATTATTACTGCTAAAAGCCGCCATGTATTGAAATTATCAAAAGTCGCCGTGAGCGGAATGGCGAGAAAAAACGGTATTGATCGGATAAAAAACAGAGTAGCATCTTCAAGCGAGACCCATAACACATATGCCGCCAAAGCTATGGCCAGATACGGCACAACCGCCCGCGGCAAAATGCCGGTTACGATCAAACCGAATAAGACCATTTCTAATATAAAAATTTTGTTGAGCAGGTTAGTTTTTAACATATACCCAAGCAGGTTGTCCGCTTTTTAAGTTGACCCTGATCCTCTTATATATAGTCGTCTCATATTGATCTGCTGCCGCTAATTCTTTTGAAGTAATTTCTATTACTTTTCCACTAACCTCACTTCTGTGGTCGGGAGTAATAATAGGATAATTTACACCATCGATTATTATTTCTGATTTTCTATACCCTGCTATGGTGTCATTTTTATTTCTAATAGTTCGTTTAAAAACAATCTCTTGTGTTTCTGGATCTTGAAGTGTTCCATAAATAAATAGTTTTTCTCTATCTCTAATAAATTCTAAAAACATATCTGTAAAACGATTCCAGTTGTATTGTCTTGCAAATGCTGGGCCGGCAGTTTTTATTTTTGTGTTTTTTTCTGTTTGAGTTAGCGCTTGATGGATACCTTCGGCAATGCCGTCGGGATTGGGATTTTGGACATAAAACGCATTGTCTCCAAAAAGCTCGTGGCCCAATTCATTATCCATCACAACCGGCGGAACCCCAAATGACAACGCCTCCATCGGCGGTAGACCAAATGCTTCTCTGTCGGAAACATACATCAAGGCCTTTGCTCTATCGTATAAATCAACAAGCTCATTATCCTTAACATAGTCCTTATGAATTACTGCTTGTCTGCCCAGCCGGTTATTCACTTCTGAAACGAGAGGACCGATAGATGGAGTCTCATATTTGTCAGGCCCTATCGCGATTAATATTAATTCTGACATACCAATGTTCTCAAGTTTGTAAGGATGTTCTTTTTGTTGTGTAATTAGTTTTTCAAATGCTAAAATTGTTTCTTTCAGATGTCTGCGCGGGAAGGCCTGACCGATGTAAAGAATATAATCGCCCTGGTTGGGGTTTCCGCCGTGGTCAGAAAAATCTACTCCGGGATAATTTACGATAATTCTGTTTGGATTTATATTGTAAAGCTTGGCGATGTTTTTCTTGGAGGTTTCTGAGATTGCCATAATTTTTGTTGCGAACCTTGCAGTCCACTGGCCGAAAATTCCATAAGCAAGACGGTAACGAAACGGAAGCTTTCCCTCCTTTGTTTCGTAATATACATCTTCTGTGAGCATCACTAAAGATTTTCCGAAAGCGATAATTGGAAGCATATAGTTGGGCCAGAACATCACATCAAGCTCTTCAAACCATAGTTTCATCGGTAAAAGCGCGAAATAATATATCGGAAATAACCTATTTTTAAAAAATGGCACAGGAATGGTCTTCTTTTCAAAGATTGGAGCGTTAAGGAACGGAAAATCAGGAACGGTATCCTTAAAATATAAAACAAAACGAAAGTTCTTCTCCAGTTCGGGACGGCGGGAAATTTCTTCAAGGAGTTTCATTATCATTCTTCCCACGCCCCACATCGGGTTCTTACCCTCAATTGATTCACATTCTATTCCGATCCTTTTAATCATGTAATTTTCCCATTCTGCCGGCGTACCAATCCCTCACCCCTTTTAATATTGCAAGGGATTGTTCTTTGTTTTTGCCGACCGCAATTTTTATTATTTGTTTTAGAGCAACCAACCAGCTCCAAGGCCAGACCAAGAGTTTAATGTAAAAAGGCCCGTTTTTTAAATTAAAATACAGAGCGTTGCGGTAGTGGTATCGCAGGAGCATTGGCGAACCGAGTTTTTTGGTTGAAGCGGAAACAGAGTGAAAAATTTTTATTTCGGAGACAAAAGATATTGGAATCCCTGCCTTTCGGGCTCTTTGGCAAAAATCGGCATCTTCAAAATACAGAAAATAATTCTCGTCAAAAAAACCAATCTTATCAAAAACATTTTTATAAATAAACATCGCCCCGCCGATGGCATACAACTTATCCACAGATTTTCTGTTACCGACTTGCGAAGTCGGTATGTGGATAAGTGTAGGTTTTAGCCATTGGATTTGGCCTGCGTAAGCCACCCTGCTTCCCTCGTCTAAAGCCAGTCCCACAATGCCCTCTTTGCCCTCTAAAACGGCCTTTAAACGCCCCATAAACGAGCTTTCAGCCCAAGTATCGTTATTAAGTAAAAGCACCCAATCTGCCCCGTTTTGGAGAGCCTTCCGGATGCCCGAATTATTGCCTCCCGAGTAGCCCAGATTGCGGTCGTTTTTTATGTAAATTATGCCTGCCCCGCCCAAAGTTCGCCACTTCTGTTGGTAGTCAGCGGGATTACTTTGGGCGGGGTTGGTTTCTGATGTTTTATAATCCATCAGTTTTCCAATATCATCGGAGTTATTGTCTACAACGATAATCTCGAAATCTTTACTTGCCCCGCTTAAAGTCCGCTCCCTATCGGATTGGCGGTCAGCAGAATTACTTTGGGCGAGGTCGGACTGATTTTTTAAGGATTCTAAAAGTTTTATTGTATTTTCCGAACTATTGTAGTTAATTGTAACGATAACTATCTTCACGCTATTAATTTTAACATTTCCTGCTTAAACTTGTCCCGCGAAAATTTTTCGGCCCATTTTTTAATGACGAGTGGGCTATAGTTAGAATAATTTTCATTTAATCGACGGACGCCGTCAGCAAGAGCTTCCGGGATTGGATCATCAAAAAATTCTCCGGTCATGTTTTCTACTACTGTTTCCAGCGCCCCGCCTTTTCGGAGAGCCAATACTGGCTTGCCGAAACTCATTGCCTCAAGGGGCGTAAGGCCGAAGTCCTCTTCCTGTGACATTATAAATGCCTTGCAGTTTCGGTAATAATCCCTGACCTCATCATCATTTTTATATCCGAGTATTTTTATATTCTTACCGGCCATCTTTTTCAGATCATTTTTTGCCGGTCCATCGCCGATAATTATAAGTTCGTATCCTAATTTATTAAAAGCATCTATCGCAATGTCTATATTCTTGTGAGGGAAAAGACGGGAGACTATTAAATAAAAGGGGTGGCCCCAGAGCGGGGACCCCGGTGGGCGGAGAAGGTTCCATCGGCCGGACGAAGTCCGTCGCTGATAATGGAATCTCTGTCGCGTGGAGGTCAGCAGACCGAACCCGTCCGGGGTGTGGCGGGGACAGGCCCCCGTCGTGGTTAAAACTACTGGCGGATAAATAATTTTTGACTCCTTTCCGTAATACTTTTTGATTCTCGCTTGGACATTTTTAGAGATTGCCACAAACTCGTCTACCCTGTCCGAGGCCTGCCTGTCCCATATTCTCAACAGATGGCGGGACAATATCGCCGGCCATCTCCGATTTTCATTTTCGGAATGCCTGTCCCACAAAAATCTCGTCGGACTATAGCAGTAGCAGATATGTCTTGTTTTAGGTTTTAACACCAGACCTTTAGAAAATATTACTGATGAAGAAATGACAATATCAAAATCGGACAAGTTAAATGACTCAATGGCTGATGGCATCAGAAAAAAAAGATATTTATATAGTTTTGTTACGAACGGGAATTTTTGGAGGGGACCGGTTCTTATTTCAGCTCCAGATAGAAATTCTTTGACAAATTTTTTATTATAAAAAAGAGCATATATCGGTGCCTTTGGAAATATATTATGAAGTTCAATCAGTACACGCTCGGCTCCGCCTAAATTATTGAGCCAGTCGTGCACGAGAGCGATACGCATGACAAATTTATAGCATAATTACCTATTTTAATAAACTTTTGTGCCGCTTCAGCAGAATCGCTCACACAACCTCTATGCATACGGAGGGAGACGCCTTTTTAAAAATTTACTAATTTTGTAAAAAGTGTCTCCCTCCGCTGGTTGCTTTGGTGTTAAATGACGATTGGCAATAGAGGGCCAAACAAATAAGAAAATAGAGTAAGATATTTGACAAAAATAACGGTAATGGTATTTTAGACAAGCATTGTTTATTAAAAATGAGGGTTGGTGTGGAAGATAAGAACGCTGTAGCAAGAACTTTTTCCATAACAAATGAAGAGCAGGAGCATATAAGACGGTTTGCAGAAGAACATAGACAAACGTGTCCCATACTTTCAAATCCAGCGACACAAAACTGGTTAGGAAGCCCAATTCATTACATCTTCACTCCCTGTAGTTTTTGTACCAGCATTAGGATTAAATGCAACTGCGGCGCAGAATTTGAAGTTCCATCTGACCCCGATCTGATTTAGATGCCCCATTGTGGGGCTTTTTTAATTTTAAATTAGTTTGAATTTCTATTGCCAATTATCACCTGTCAACCAAAGCAATCGGCGGAGGGTGTGCCCTTTTATAAAATTAGCAAGATTTTAGAAAAGGGGCACCCCGCAGTCATGCATGGAGGTTGTGTCAGCTGTTAAAGTTGGAGTGCCTACCTTTTTGCGAGGACGTTTCGCTTATATACATCAAGATTTTCAAGCACTATGCCTGTGCCGCGGGCGACGCAGAACATGGGGTCGTCGGCTATTTGGGCAGGAACGCCGGTCACTTTGGTAATCAGTTTGTCTATATTTTTTAATAAGGCCCCTCCTCCGGAAATGTGAATGCCCTTATCCATAATATCCGAGCATAGTTCAGGCGGAGTTACCTCAAGAACACTTTTTATAATTTGAACTATTTCCCGGAGCTGTTCGGTGATGGCCTCGGTGATTTCATTGGTAGTTATTTCTATTGTCTTTGGGTAGCCGGTGGCAAGATCTCTGCCTCTGATATTTATTTTTTCTTCTTCAGGTACTTTCATCGCGCTTCCGATAGAAATTTTAAGAAGTTCGGCGGTCCTCTCTCCGATGGCCAGACCGTGTTTCTTTTTTATATATTCAACGATTGCCTGGTCCAGTTTGTTCCCGCCGATACGGACAGATTTCCAGGTTACAATACCGCCGAGGGAAATAACGGCTATCTCGGTAGTACCTCCCCCGATGTTTAATATCATATTTCCCGCCGGACTGTTTATGGATATTTTGGCTCCAATGGCGGCAAGCACCGGTTCCTTAACCAAATAAACGGCTTTGGCTCCGGCATTAAGCGTTGCTTCAATAACCGCTCTTTTTTCGGTAGAATTAATGCCCGCCGGAACCGATATCAAAACCTCCGGTTTAACAAAGCTTAAAAAACCGCCAGCTTTCTTGATGAAATAGCGGAGCATTGCTCCTGTAACACGATAATCGGCGATGGCGCCGTCAACTAACGGTTTAGATACGATGATACTGTCGGGTGTCCGGCCTATCATTTCTTTAGCGAGATTTCCTACAGACATTATTTTGTTGTCTAAAATAGAGATGGCAACAACAGAGGGTTCATTAATAATAATCCCCTTTTTGGGTATGAACACCACCGTGTTAGTTGTTCCCAGATCAATGCCAATTTTTTTCATATTCGTTTGATGCCTGCTCCGATCTTTCTTAAGCGTTCTTCTATTTTTTCGTATCCCCTGTCGATTTGATATACATTATTGATGATAGATTTTCCTTTTGTGCACAGCGCTGCGACAAGATATGCCATTCCCGCTCTCAAATCAGGACTCTCAATATTTCTAGCCCTTAATTTTGTCGGTCCTTGTATAGAAATTCTGTGGGGGTCGTGCATCAAAATATTTGCTCCCATTCTTTTCAGATCATCAAGCCAGAAAAGGCGGCTTTCAAATATTGTTTCATGAACCATTCCCTGGCCCTTTGCTTGAGTTAATAGCACACAAACAGGCGCCTGTAAATCGGTCGGGAAACCGGGATACTCATGAGTCTTAATATTTATTGTTTTTAACTGCGAAGGAATAACTTCTACACTGTTTTTGGCTAGTTTTAATTTGACTCCGGCTTTTTTTAAAACACTCCACAAAGAATCCAAATGTTCCGGCTCGCAGTTTTTTATCAAAATATGGCTTTTTGTAGCGGCCGCTAAAATAGCGAATGTCCCCGCCTCTATTCTGTCGGGTATTGTTTTGTATTCTCCGCCGTTTAATTTTTCAACGCCTTCAATTGTGATGAAGGGGGTACCTGCCCCATGTATCTTGGCTCCGCATAAATTCAAAAAATTGGCCAAACTTTCTATTTCCGGTTCGCAGGCGCAATTTTTTAAAATAGTTTTGCCTTTGGCGAGAGAGGCGGCCATCAGCATGGCTTCGGTTCCAGTAACGCTTATATTGCCAAATACAAATTTAGCGCCGGTTAAGCTGCCCCGTATATTGTAGAGTCCGTTTTGATAATTTATTTTCGCCCCCAACGCTTTGTAGCCATCCAAAAAAACATCTATCGGTCTTTCGCCTATCACGCATCCGCCTGGATGAGGAAATTTAACATTTCCAGTGCGGGCAAGGAGCGAAGCTGTGAGAACAATAGAAGCCCGAAGTTTTTTGGCAATCTCCGGATTTATAGTTGAAGTTTTTATTTTCGAGGCAGTTATCCAGTATTCGCCATGTTTGGAGTGAAGCACCTGGACGCCCAAATCTTTCAGTAATTCGGATATTCTGACTATGTCTTCCACTTCGGGGACATTTTTAATTTTAACGGTTTCTGATGTCAGAATTGATGCAGCAAAAATTTTAAGGGCGGCATTTTTTGCCCCTTTGACTCTTATTCTCCCTTTTAATTTTCTCCCGCCGTTAATAATAAATTTATCCATAAGCAATACTTCAATTTATAGGTATTTTGTGATAAAATCAAATTTATGAATAAACGAACCAAAAGAATCCTATTTTACTCAGCGGTGGGCATTTTTGCTTTATTAAGCTATGTGGTAATTCTCTACGCTCAAGGATATAAATATAGTTTTTCTGAAGCTGAATTTTTCCGGACGGGATCGATATATGTAAAGATAAATGAGGACGCAAAGGTCTATCTGGACGGTAAATTTTTGAATTCAACCTCCTTCTTCGGCAATTCGTATACGATAAGCGGTCTTTTGCCGAAACAATACACAGTCCGAGTGCAAAAAGATAACTATAGTTCCTGGGAGAAAAAGGTATCCGTGGAGGAAGGATTGGTAGATGACTATTCCAGAATACTACTTTTACCAAAATCAGGAGATGGGGCTGTGGCTTTAAAGAAAGAAATAACCGACCTTCTGTATCCAACCCCAAAACCGACCCCGACTCCTTTGGCTAAGCCCACGCCAAAACCATTGCCTTCCAAAACTCCGATCCTTTCGCCCGTTCCCACCGAGCCGTTTTATATTAAGAACGGGGTACTATTTAAGAATATGGAAAACGGCGAGACCGAACGGCTTGCCTATCTTGTGGCCGGATTCGCCGTTTCGCCCGATAACAAAAAGCTTGCTTGGTGGAACGAAAGCGAACTCTGGGTAATATGGATCTCGGATACAGATTATCAGCCATTCCGTAAGGCCAGAGATAAGGAAATAATAATGAGATTTTCCATCAAAATAAAAAAGGCCGCCTGGTTCCGCGACAGCGACCATGTCGCCGTTGATTCGACAAGCTCAGGACAAGCTGGATATAAAGTTGTAGAAATAGATAAGCGGGGCGGATTGAATATTGTCGAGATTTAGTTATGGTCCATTCCATTTGTCACTCTTCTCTTAGTATTTTTAATAATGCTAATTTTTCTTTATGAAATGAACCGAACCCCAAACGTTTAAATAATTTTTCTTTGGAAGTTATCGCCAGAACTTCATAGACGCCTTTTTGACTTGCTCTTTCAAGACAACGGTTAACAAGTTCGGTTGCTACCCCCTTATTTCTATACTTATTTAAGACCGCCAAGCTTCTAACCTCGGCTATCTTTTTAGAATAAATATCCAAAGCGCAGCAACCGACAATCTTCTCATTTTCTTCAGCCACAAAAAAAGATTTCGTATCCGGTATTTGTTTCATTAAGAAACCGGGAAACATCGCTATCAATTTTTTAATTGCTTTTCTATCTTTATTTTTTGCCCTTCTTATTATTATTTCTATTTTATCCATGATTATTTTGTAATTAAAAATATAAGTATATAGAAAATTTATATTTTCGTAAATAAAAAAACCGCCAAACCTCGTTACAACAATTTAAGGCGCGGGTCAAACCAATTTGATGTATATGACGATTAAGGTTGAGACAACGATTAAGAGTATGGCTCCCAATGTCCAAGCAAGTAAATGGAGAGCTTCTTTCTTTCTGCCGTCCAGATACCAAAGAATAGGTCGTCCAAATACCAATGATCCAGTAAGACCGGCTGAAAATATAAAAAGAAGAAGCATGACTAAGGGTATAAGAATAGTATTTTCCCCATCTGACTCCTTTATAACATTCGGTGCATTGAATATGAGAAATACGAGTATCCCAACATAAGCAAATGTCAGAACTGCATTAATAACCGCATTCTTGATGATGTTTTTTGATATATTCATGTTAAAATTCTCCCACTTCCCCACCTAAAAATCAAACGGCGCAAATAAAAAACCGGCTATCTTGTCGGTTTTTCGAAAGTAGTTCTGCAGATGACACAAGTCATGTTTTTCAGCGGGATCTGGCAAATGGTGCAATAGCAGTACAAAGCAGTGCTTTGCATGTCAGGATGGACTCCACACTCCGGACAATTTCCGTTAGCATCCAGCCGCGCTGTACACGGCGGATCATCATGATGCAGAACGAGTTTTGCTCTCATTTTCTTGCCTTTTCAGTTTTCAAATAAACTCTGGCGATACTATAAGATAATTTAAGGCACGGGTCAAATAAAAAATTCCGGGCAACTTAGAATATGTCAGCCATTGATTTTTAGCTTCGTTCTCATTCACAGACTCCTGGGTTTCGACTTCAATTATAAACACGACCGTACCATTGCTTGGAGAGGTTACAATTACATCCGGATACTCAGTCCCTACACGCCAATTTTTTTGGACTCCTTTATTTGTGAGGGCTCGGTAGTTAGCCGGATTAAGAGCACTAACTACTCGATCGATAACATTATCGTGTATTCTTTGGTTTGGTATTGGTCTAGGTCTTATAGACATGCGGGTTTGAGTTTAAGTGAGAATATCTTAATTTTATATTTATTTTTATGTTTTGCCAATGCTGGGTTATGGAAAGCGCAGCCCAGCATCTTATTGAAGCCCGTCCGAACAGGCGGGCTTGGTGTCCACGCCGGAGTTCGTGGGATAAACTATTCAAGGTTTGGGCTTTCAGTCAGATGAGCAACGCAATGCAATAAACTTAGTGGCACGGCAGG
>Ga0209541_10002514_pt1 | contig 34615 bp, 33 predicted proteins | sample RifCSPlowO2_01_FD_184027 | JGI IMG/M metagenome (GOLD analysis project Ga0209541, IMG submission 184027) | Groundwater microbial communities from Rifle, Colorado - Rifle CSP2_plank lowO2_0.1 (SPAdes) (version 2) | ecosystem: Environmental > Aquatic > Deep subsurface > Groundwater | place...
CAAAGGCGGGTCCGCCTTCGGCGGAAAAACCTCCGCTTTTCGTTCACTGTAGTAAAACTTCCGCTCACTCAAATGCTCGGTTTTGCCTCTGCCTTTCCTCAAACGCCTAAGTCCTTTCATTATTAAAATTCATTGAAAAATAAGCTGTTTTTGGTTATCATAAATGGGATAGTTAGCAATTTAGGTCGAGGGGAGCCCTCGCGAGGGATCCCCTCGAGTTACACAGTTTATGTGCGGAATAGCTGGATTTGTTGGAAAACCATATCAAAAGGTTATTGAGAAAATGACTCGCTTGATGGTACACCGTGGCCCTGATGATGAGGGTTATTTTGTTAATGGCGAAGTTGCCTTGGGAATGCGCCGGCTTAAAATTATAGATTTGGAAGGAGGAAAGCAACCAATGAGATCTGACAGGTCAGTGGTAGTTTTCAACGGCGAGATTTATAATTTCAAATCTTTGCGATCTGAATTGGAAAAACTTGGTCTTAAATTCAAAACGAATTCCGACACGGAAGTTATCCTACAAGGCTATGAAAAATGGGGAGTAAAAATTTTTGATAGACTGGACGGAATGTTTGGTCTCGCGATCTGGGACGATATAGAGAAAAAACTAATCTTAGCTCGTGATCGGTTTGGTGAAAAACCTCTCTATTATGGTGAGTTTGAGGGAATTTTTATTTTTGGTTCGGAATTAAAGTCACTACTTGCTCATCCAGCGGTGAAAAAAGAAATTAATCCCGAAGCGCTAACGAAGTATTTGACTTTTGATTATGTGCCGGCACCGCTATCAATATTCAAGAATATCTTTAAGCTAGAACCAGGATGCTATCTGGAGTATTCGATTAAGGAAGACAAGACCCCCTCAAGCTCCCCCTTCTCAAGGGGGAGAATAACTAGATATTGGAATACTCAATTTTCTGAAAATCAGATTTCTTTGGGTGATGCCAAAGAGCGTATGGAAAGACACTTGGAACAAGCGGTAACCTCGCGGATGGTTTCGGACGTGCCTTTGGGAGTATTTCTTTCCGGAGGCCTTGACTCTTCTTCTATTGCTTACTTTGCGCAGAAGAATTCCAGAAAAAAAATCAAAACCTTTTCTATTGGATTTAAAGACAAGTCTTTCGATGAATCTTCTTACGCGCGCGTCGTAGCAAATTATCTGGGCACCGAGCACACCGAGCATATTTTTTCAAGTCAGGATACTCAAAGCGTGATTCCGGAGATTTTTGAAAAACTCGACGAGCCTTTTTCTGACGCGTCGATTTTGCCAACCTGTCTGCTTTCAAAATTTACCAGAGAAAAAGTCACGGTCGCGCTTGACGGTGATGGCTCGGATGAGCTTTTTGGCGGCTATCCGACAATGCAAGTCAGAAAGCTTATGAGGCTTGTCGACTTAATTCCGAAATTTTTAATTGATGGAATACCCGCCTCTTTTGACAATATAACCTTTGAGTATGGATTGAAGCGCATGGTGTTGAGCCGGCGATACCCTTCTCTTTTGAGAGACTTTATTTGGATTGGATCTTTTGCTCCGCATGAGGTAGGGAAGCTTTTGAATAAGAATTTCAATGTAACGGAAGGCTTTAGCCTTCCAAGTTTTCGCGATGACCATGGAGGCCTTGAGGCCTCCGCTACATTGAATTCAAGTTTTAATATCATTGAAAAATATCTTTCAGAAGCATCGTATTCATCTGATTTCAATAAGATTATTTATTTGTATTTAAAGCTGTATTTACAGGATAATATCCTTACCAAGTCTGACCGTGCCTCAATGATGGTATCTTTGGAAACCCGCGCGCCGTTTTTAAGTAAAAACCTAGCGGAGTTTATAAATTCTCTACCAGTAGAATATAAAATGCGAGGCCTAACCACCAAATATTTATTGAAGCAAGTGATGCAAAAATATTTACCTCATGAGATCGTGTATCGCAAGAAAAAAGGTTTTGGTATTCCTATGGCCCGGTGGTTGACTTCTGATTTGAAGCCACTTTTGCAGGAACTGCTTAACCGCGATAGAATAAGAAAGGAAGGCTATTTTGATCCTGATTTTGTGCAGGATTTGATTGACCAACACATGGCGCAGAGGAAAGATAACCGCAAGCCACTCTGGACATTGATGGCCTTTCAGATGTGGAAGGAAAGGTGGTTTTAATTGTCGTTAATGTCATTATCCCTTCTCCTAGTTGGGAGAAGGTGGTCCCGATCATGATCGGGACCGGATGAGGCAAGGAGCTTGTAAAAGAACCAATTTTACTTGTCCGTCGAACCCAGTTCCTAACCTCACCCTGCCCTCTCCGGTATCGGAGAGGGAAAATTATAAATTAAGAATCGCGGATGAAGAAAAAACTTTTGGACTATATTATCTGTCCTGATTGCAAGACATCATTCAATTTGCAGGCGGAGAGTAATGAGAGTGAAGAGATACTCGAGGGGAAGCTAGAATGTTCCTCCTGCAAAAAAGTATATCCGATCACTCGAGGGGTACCAAGAATTTTACCCAAACAATTCAGCAAAGAAAAACAGGATACAGCGAGAGCCTTTGGCTATGAATGGACTCGTTTTACCCAACTTACGGATAAATACGAAGCACAATTTTTGGACTGGATCAAGCCGGTAGATAAGGGGTTTTTTCTAGACAAAGTCGTTCTGGATGCCGGTTGCGGAAAAGGGCGTCATGTGTGGCTTTCCGCAAAGTTTGGCGCTAAGGATGTTATTGGGGTAGATTTGTCCAAAGCTGTAGATGTGGCTTTTGAAAATACTCGAAATTTTCCAAATGCGCATATAGTCCAGGCAGATATTTATCATATGCCTTTTCGGGCGCCTTTTGATTACGCTTATAGTATCGGTGTTTTGCATCATCTGCCCGATCCTAAAAAAGGATTTTTTTCAGTAGTTCAACATTTAAAAGATGGCGGTCGGATGTCCGCGTGGGTATATGGTCGTGAAGGTAACTGGTGGATTGAGACAATCGTAAATCCTATAAGAATTTTGTTTACATCCAGAATTCCAAAATCCCTAACAAAACTTTTCTCTTTTTTGATAGCGGTCCCAATGCAGTTGGTTTTGAAGTTGTTTTACTCGCCGATAAATCGACATGCCCCAGAATTTAAACGATTTTTATTTTACAATGATTATCTATTCTCTATTTCCGACTTTTCTTTTACTGAAAATTACTCTATAGTATTTGATCACCTGGTAGCGCCGACCGCATTTTATATCGAAGGACCAGAGTTCCAAAAGTGGTTTGATGAAGGCAAATTATCAAATATAGAGATCAGTCAAAGAAATAGTAACAGCTGGAGAGGCACGGGCGTCAAAAAGTAGTACTATGCAAAATATTCAAAATTTTGAAAAGTGGAATGATGAAATGTCTCGTAAGTATAATATTGATACTTATAGAGAAAGATCTAACTGGTTCATTCGTTGGGTAGAGAATCTGAGACAGAAATATATTGTTAAGTATTTGGGCGTTCGTCCTGAGGATGATGTGATTGATTTAGGATGCGGCGCTGGACATTTATTGGAGGCGTTGCCGACAGCTGCCAATTTAACTGGTATTGATTTTTCAGATTTTTCTTTAGAGCTAGCGAGAAAAAGGCTAGGTAATAAAGCACAGCTAGTTAAAGGAGATGTGACTGCATTACCAGAGTATTTATCAGAAAGAAAATTTGATAAAATAGCATGCTCAGAAGTTATAGAACATGTAGTTGAACCTAAGCGAGTAATTGAAGAAATTTTTAAGATTGCTGCAAATGATTCAATAATCGTGATCTCAATTCCAAATGAGCAGATCATTGATTTCATAAAATGGTTTTTCATTAAACTTGGGATATTTAAACTGTTATTTCCGAATATACCCATTAAAAACGTGGACGAATGGCATCTCACCAATTTTGACAAAAAGTTATTTGAAAGAATTGTAGATAAAAAGTTGTCTATAAAAAAGGTTAAAAGAATCCCTTTTTCATTTTTACCTATTCGCTATATTTTTGTCTGCAAAAAAATAACATGAAAAAATTTATTTTTTTAATCATTGTATCAGCGTTTATTATAAGAATTGTCGGCATTGACTACGGATTGCCGATGTTTTTGGTATCAGACGAAGTAGGTATAACAGGTGCATCATTGAAGATGTTAGAGTTGAGAACTTTGATACCCAGCTTATACCCGGACGAATTCCGTCTTCTCTATTACCCTCCTTTTCTCTCTTACATTTATCTTATTTTTATCATTCCGGTACTCGCTGTACAGTTTTTACTAGGCGGTCTGGATTTGAATCTGCTCAGAGAAAGTATTGTTTTGGATCCAACCTTGGTCTGGCTCACAACTCGGCTTGTGACGGCGGTTTTGGGCACACTCATTGTATTCCTAACATATACTATGGGCAACAGGATGTTCGGCAAAACCCATGGTATTTTTGCGTCAATATTTGTCGCGGGAAGTTTTCTTGCTGTTCAGCTTTCTCACTTTGCCAGGCACTGGATACCGGCAACTTTTTTCACCTATCTTATCATCGCATTGGCGATTTTGATTTATTTTAGCAAAGAGCGAAAAAATTATATCTGGGCGGGCGCGCTCGCCGGTATTGCTTTTGGGGTTAGCTACATAACAGCGGTTGCGCTTTTGGTCATTCTGCTAGCGCATTTTCTTAGTGTTGCCAAGCCCGATGATAACAAGACAGAGCTGTTTCAGTTTCCATTCGAGAACAAACGCAAGATGCAAAACGTAGTGAATAAGATATGGTCTTGGATAAAGAAAATATTTTTTGATCCAAATCTATGGACAATGCTTGCCACTTTTGTCATCATTGGAGGTATTTTCGCTCTTTTGAATTTTCCCGAGTTTGAAAGGAGAATTTCTGGTGAGGACATTACAATTGGAATGGGAAAGTCATTTTCAGGGGCTCTCACTGCGGTAAGCTCAGATTTTATTTCTTTTTTCCAGTATGAACCAATTTTGCTGATCGGCGCGAGCCTGGGCTTGATAATTCTGTTGATCAAGCAGAGAAGATTATTTTTTCTATTTATAAGCTTCCCGCTTGTTTATTGGTTTGTGTTGTACTTTTTTATACATTTCGAACCCCGTTACAATTTATTGCTAGTTCCATGGTTTGCTCTGCTTGCCGGGCTTTCGCTACTACAAGTCTGGGAGCTTTCCTTTGGGGATTTTTTGATGAAAGCGGTAGTGGTCATCGCTCTAATTCTGCCGTTTACTGTAGCTGTTTATTATGATTTTTTGCTCCTCCAGCCGGATTCAAGGCAAGAAGCAGTCGTCTGGGTTGAAGAGAATATCCCCGAGGACAGCTCCGTTGCGGTGATTTCTGATACTCTGGAACTCGTGCCAAACAGGGAGGCAGTGGAAAATTTATTCATGAATCACCCGGAAGCAGTAAGAACTAAGCACAGAATTTTGCAGAGCCTGCCTGAAGACAGATATCCGCGGCCAGCGTACAATGTTTTCGTCTTTGATGAGGTGGATGAAAATGAGCCAGATTGGTCGCAGTTTGATTACGTGATAATGGATTATACAGAGCGTGAGCCGGAAAGTTTAGCCAGTTATGAAAAACTAGCTTCCTTTAATTCGAGAGAGGAAAATGTATTGGATGTCCACGGAAATATTTTTGAATCCATTATAAATATTTTTAATGTGAAGAAACTGGGTCCAAGAGTGGAAATTTACAAAATATGAAGCTGATCTACATTGCTAACGTACGAATTCCGACCGAAAAGGCTCATGGAATTCAGATCATGAAAACCGTAATACTATTGAAGTTCAACTTCAATAGCTAATTGTTTATGAAGCAAAAAGAGATTTTGAAATTGAGTTCTGACAATAAGCAGACAGTTATGACAGTCGTAAATTGGTTGCGCAAAGTCAAGGAAGGCGATCCGATGGAACAAGAGTTAATTGGAGTTTTGGAGGATTGGCGATCTGACGAAAGCTACGCTCCGTTGTGGAGCATGGTGGCTTTGGGATTCGTGGGTTCCAGAAAGGCCATTCCGGCACTGTTGGATGTGCTGGATTCGGACGCGGATTATTGGTGTGAGGCCGCTTCTGAAGCCTTGGTTCGGATTGTTCAGAGACACGGAGAGCCGGTTCTTGAGCCTATAGAAGTTTTTATTGAGAAGAGGCTTGATCATGATCCTTTTGATGCTCGATTGTTTGCGTACGAACCGATAGCGCAACTAAAAACAAGTGGTCGCGCAAAGAAATTTTTAATAAGGATGTTTGAGCAAGACGACCAGTGGCAAGATTCCATTGCTCATGATCTTGCAAACTTTGGCGACAAAAGGATTTTGCATTTGTTTCGAAGAGCTATTGAGTATGCGCAACATGCGGGAATCCGCTCGCTAGTGTCTGAATTGCGGGAAGCCTACTGCGTTCTTGACGGTGTTAAATTTGACCGCCAGGACTCTAAAGAACTATGGGATCAGCCTTGGGAAGAACGTTGGTCGCACAATCTTGATGAGCTGGGAAAAACAGACGATGAAATTGAAAATTTTGATAAGAGTTCTCTCGGTGAGCGGTTAGATAAACTAGAAAGCGACGACGAGTTTTTGGAAAAGATAAGGAAGGAGCAAAAATTTGTTGCAAACTACCCACTTGTTGATTTCAACCTCAATACTTATCTGCGAATAAGAGAGCCCGGGCAAGAGGAGTACGAGCTTGACAAGGCAATTAAGTTTTTGGACTTAAGTGATATATGGAGTGTAGAAAAGATACAGTTGTTGATAAATTCTTCATCTCACCCGGAAGAAGTATTAAATGCAGTCTTGGCAAACTCTAGTTTTACTCCCTCGATGAATTCGGGTTTTCAGCTTTTCGATTTAATGATAAAGCTGTGGAACGTTACGCCGAGAGAAGAGTTTCAAGGTTTGAACCCTGAAGAAATTAGGCATCTGGATCCTCACGGAATTTTTAATAAAAGCAAATTAGGACGCAATGAGTTGTGTTATTGTGGTAGCGGGAGGAAATATAAGAAATGTCATGGCAAATGAATTAAACTATTGTAAACTATTGAAGTTGAACTTCAATAGTAGTATTATAGTATTATTATGAGAAAAACTCCATTAGTCAATCAACAAATTTATCATATTTACAATAGGGGTGTGGAAAAAAGGAATATATTTCTTGATGAAAAGGATTACTACCGTTTCATTCACGACATTTATGAATTTAACGATTCTAACCCCGCACGAAATCTAGGTTTTCACTTTGCCAGATTGTCTGGAAATTCTGGGAAACGTGAATCTAGGACACCTAGAAAAATGCTTGTAGAAGTTTTGTGTTTTTGCCTAATGCCAAATCACTACCACTTGCTTTTAAAGCAAAGAACGTCCGGCGGGATAACTGAATTTATGAGAAAGTTAGGGACTGGTTATACCAATTACTTTAATAAAAAAAATGATAGGGTAGGATCACTTTTTCAAGGCAGATACAAATCTGTTCACATAAAAAACGATCAGCAGTTGTTTTATATTCCTCACTACATTCATCTCAACCCGCTAGACTTGAAATATCCGGAGTGGAGAGAAAAAAAAGTTGGAAGTATTAGTTCGTCGGTTAGTTACTTAGAATCATATCGCTGGAGCAGTTACCTCGATTTTATCGAGAAAGCAAATTTTCCTTTCGTAACTCAACGCGATTTGCTTCTGAAGGCTTATGAGAGTCGTTTTGGATTAACATATGAGAAAGCAATAAAAGGTTGGATGAAAAATCTAAATTTACATCTGATCAAGGACATCTTAATTGACTGAACTATTGAAGTTCAACTTCAATAGTTTGATTTTTTTTATGAGGATAATATACATAGCAAATGTCAGGATTCCGACCGAAAAGGCTCATGGAATTCAGATTATGAAGACCTGTGAAGCCTTAGTGGGCGCGGGAGTTGGGCTTGAGCTCTGGCTACCAAAGCGGAACAATTTAATGTTCAAAAATATCAACCCCTTCGAGTATTATCATCTCACCGCGAAATTCAGAATTCGATATTTGGACTGTTGGGACACAGTCGGAAAGTTTAAGTTTTTTCCTGGCTTGGGATTTTATCTTGAATCCAAGACTTTTGCTTTTTCGGTTGGGCGCGAGTTGAAGCGCGTGGATCACGATGACCTGATATTTTATTCTCGAGACACTTATCCCTTAGTGCCGGTAATGAAGCGCAGGCTACCGTTTTTTTACGAGATTCATACTTTGACAAAAAACCCCAGCAGGATTATCAAAAGGGTGTTCAAAGAAGCGAGGGGGGTCGTGGCGATTAGTAAAGGTTTGGTAAGCGAAGTGAATAAATATATTTCGGGAAAAAAAGTTTTTCTGTCACCGGATGGTGTCGATTTGAGCTTTTTTGCCGACAATATCAGCAAACAGGAGGCTAGGAGAGAACTCGGAATTCCGGAAGGAAAAAAAATTGTTTTGTATGCGGGTCATCTGTATGCCTGGAAAGGAGCGCGGATTTTGGCGCAGGCTTCAGTTTCTCTTGACTCGGATACAGTCGTATGTTTTGTGGGTGGTACGGATAGCGACATATCGGAATTTAGAGATTTTATCAAAAGAAGCGAGCTCGACCGAGTAAAGCATTTAGGCCGTGTCAAACACGAAGAAATTCCGAAATATTTGGCGGTAGCTGACGTGTTGGTGCTACCGAATTCGGCTAAATTTGAAATCAGCAAATATTATACCTCGCCTCTGAAACTATTTGAGTATATGGCGGCGCGACGGCCGATAGTGGCTTCCGATTTGCCCAGCTTGCGAGAAGTACTGGATGAATCCATGGCGGTGTTTTTTGTTCCAGATGATCCGATTGATCTTGCCAGGAAAATTAGGTCGGTACTTTTAGGAGAAATTCCAGTCGAGAGATTGGCAGTAAATGCCCATGGAAAAGTTCAGAAATATAGCTGGTCCGCTCGGTCGGCGGGTATTATCAGTTTTATCAAAAAGATGACTTAAGCCATGTTGAATACAGCACGGAATCGGTTTGAAAATTTTTTTGAATATCAAAAAGAAATGGCGCGTGTAGCCGTGTTGCCTTTTTTTAAAAACCAAAGACTGGATCTGAACAAAAGATTAGTTGCTGATGTCGGCTGTGGGGAAGGAGGAATTGTGGCTGCTTTAGCTCGAGAATACCCTGCGGGCAACTTTGTCGGTTTTGATGCCGTTAAAAAGCATGTCATTAAAGCGCGGGGGAGGAATATCGCTAAATCGAATTTTGAAGTTTACGATATTCTAACCGAGCCTACTTCAAGGGACTTTGATGTTATAATTTGTCGTGATGTTTTGGAATATGCGGTTGATCTTAAGAGCGCGCTTGAGAACCTACAGACGATGTGTAAGCCAGGTGGTAAAATTTTTGTAGCTTTTCCGCCATACTACTCTCCGTTCGGTGGCCATCAGCATACTCTACGTGGAAGTTATGCTAGATTTTTGCCTTTTATTCATCTTTTGCCAGATATTTTTTTCAATCGGATTTTGGAAAATCAAAGACCAGATCGTGAGGGAAAAGAAAGTTTTATTGAAGGCTACCTTAGCGATTTCCGGCGAGTTCGAAAAACAAAAATTTCTATCACAAAATTCAAGAAATTCTGCCAAGAGCTCGGTTTGGTGATTGAGACTGAAGAAGTGTACTTTATCCGACCATCTATAGCTATGCGCTATAGCCTACCAATTATAAAAAACCGACTCTTCGGTCGGATTCCTTTTTTTCGAGAATTTAGTTCAAGCGGCGCGCTTTACTTATTGCAAAAATAGAGCCTCAAGAAGAATTTAGAGTGGATAAATACACCTTGGCAATTTTTCCAGTCGTAGTCAATAAAGCCTGTTTTTTTTCTACTATCAAACGCAAAATGTCTTCATATAGTTGCCAGTGGCCGGGCAGGTTGTGTGGATGGATATTTAGAACGCAAACACCGCCCAGGTTAGTTACATTTTCCAAAGTCTCGCTGATAATTTCGAGTGTTTTTAATGAAGATAATTGGGCATCTCTAAAAAAGATATCATCGTTGATCGTAAGAGGTGTTTCTACAATCTTAGTCCCGTCAATTAAATAAGGAAAGTGAAATTCTGAAGAATGGTAAAAAGTGGAAGCCGTCTGAATACTTGAGTCGTAAATAAACCCGGACTCGGACAAGGATTCGAGCAGCGCCCGGCTTATGGAGAAAGCCGGTGAGCGGAAGCCGATGTTTCTAAGCTCAAGGTCTGCCAGACCTTGCTCTAGATGCTGTCGAATTTTATTTTTGGAACGGAAGGCAAGCGCGATATCATGAGTTAAACCATGCAGTCCGATTTCAAATCCTAGATTTTGTAGCGTGTTTAAAACATCCTTCTCTAGTTTATAATCAGCTCGGGTCAAAAAGTTAAAGGTGGCCGGAAGTCCGTATTTTGCATTGAGGCGAGAGGTTTTTTCTAGATGTCGCCAGCCGTTCAGATTATCAACATCGTGAGTGAGACAGATAGCCCCTTGATAGTCGCCATAGAAATATTGAGGGGATTTTTTTTGAAGAATTCGTTGAACAATTTTTACCCCGACCAATTCATGAAATCTTTTTACAGCAATTTTATTCTTTGGATTGCGAATTTTTTTCATCAGACTGGTCAAGCGGAAACGCAAAGAAAGTGGCAGTTTGGAAGTTGTAGATTCAAACAAGAGCCTGGCCACACGTTCTGGCAAAGCCTGCGATTTGATTTCCAGGCAGGAGTTGAGTTCGTAAACCTCACCTGGTGTCAATTCGAAATCCGAAACTCCTAAATTTTTTCGCAAGGTGTCCAAAATTTGATTCATCGTCTTATAGAATATTACAAAATATATTCTAATTGTAATACATTGTTGAGGATTAGCAAGCTGTGCTAGGTTGAACAAAATATATTTATTAGATATACTTATGAGGACTTTCTAGGTTTCCAAAGATTATAAATCTACTTCTAAAATGAAATATCTACAAAAATTTATTGACAAACTGGCGGGTAATTCCGCAGTGTTTGAATTTTTGCGTCGGATTTTGGAGCTCAACTTTATCGTACCTCGATTCTATCTTAGAAAATTTTTGGGAGATACTTACGGCTTGAAGGTTTTGGATGTTGGCTGTGGCACAGGAGAGATGGCAAAGGATTTTTCCGGATCGGACTATTACGGCATAGATATTTCAAGGGACTATATCGAGTATGCTCGACAGAAAAATAAGGGAAAGTTTCAAGTCATGGATGCTACGAAAATGGAATTCCCCGATAGTAGTTTTGATATCGTTTTTGTAATGGCCATCCTTCATCATCTGAACGACTCAGACACAGAGGCAATTTTGTCAGAAGTGAAACGAGTATTACGGCCGGGAGGCAAATTTTTGATAATGGACTCCGCCAAGATCAAGAGCTGGTTGAACTTTATAACTATTCCTTTTCAGAAGATGGATCAGGGAAACTTTATCCGACCGGTAGCGGACTATGAACGTTTGGTAAGGAAATATTTCTTGCCACAAGCCGAAGGGACTTTTCGAAGCGGAGTTAGTACCTTTGCTTATTTTTTCATTGTAAGTAATAAATAGCTGGTATGGACAAGGAGTGGCAGGATGAGGATATTGGCACAACTATTCCAGAGCTATCTTTGGTCATTTTGTGTTATAAAGAGGGTGAGGCTGTAAGGGGTTTTGTGGCAAAGACCATCCGGCTATTAGAAGAAAACGGTATTTTGGACTACGAGCTCGTGCTTGTCGGCAACTATCACGAAGGCACGGGCGATATCACGCCACAGGTTGTTAGTGAACTTGCAGCCATCCACCCCAAGATTTTTCATTCAGCGAAACCCAAGCAAGGCATGATGGGTTGGGATATGAAATCCGGTTTAGATTTGACGAGTGGAAATTATATTGCGGTAATAGACGGGGATGGCCAGTTCCAGATTTCAGACGTCGTGAAGGTTTACCGTAAAATCAGTGAAGCAGGTTTGGATTTGGTCAAGACCCACCGACTTACGAGAGGAGACGGATGGTTGCGCCGCCTGATTTCTTTTAAATTCAATCTCATTTCTCGAGTTTTATTTCCGGGAATTAAATCGAAAGATATAAATGCCAAACCAAAGATTTTTAGCAGGCAGGCTTACCAAAAAATGAAACTTACTTCGGATGACTGGTTTATTGACGCCGAGATTATGATTCAGGCTAGACGTTATGGTTTTAAAGTCGAAGAAATCCCGACTACTTTCTCGGGTTTAACAGGTCGGCGCTCTTTTATCAATTTTAACTCTCTATTGGAGTTCATACGTAATCTCTTAAAGGCCAGATTGGCGGAGTTCAAACATAAAAAACGCTAATGGATCAAACTTACGAGTCAAAATATCATGATTTAGAGGCGACACATCCTTGGTTTCTGGGCCGTCGGCATATGATTATCAGGCTTTTACGTGGCACTGACAGGAATCAGAAGATTTTGGAGATTGGCTGTTCTGCCGGTTATTTGCTGGAAATTTTGAAAAAATATGGTTTTCAGAATCTTTTCGGGATTGATATTAGTAGGGAAGCGGTTGAACTGTGTCGCAAAAAAGGAATTGACCAGGTATTCCAGATGGACGCTGCCGATCCCAAGTTTTCTAATAATGAATTTGATCTGATCATTGCTTCAGATATTCTGGAACATATGCCAGACGATGTGGCAGCGATGAAGAAGTGGTATAAAATTCTCAAGCCAGGAGGAAAACTAATCGTTTTCACACCAGCATTCAATTTTTTATGGACTGAGCACGATGAGATCAATCATCATTTTAGTCGTTACACAAAGAAAAAACTCTCCGAAATTTTTAGAGTTACCGGGTTCGCTACTTTGAGGATTTCTTACTGGAATTTTATTTTGTTTTTTCCTACTGTGGTCATTCGTTTCTTTCACCGTGTGCTGGTGAAAAAAAGACACAAAACTCATGATCATCTTTACCGAATGAATAGCTTGGCAAGAGTTTTGTTTCTTGGTCTTTTACAGTTTGAAAATTTACTGCTTGAATTTATTAATTTTCCAATCGGTGTGAGTGTGTTCGGAGTTGTGAAAAAATGAAAATTTCAGTAGAGTATCTAAAAAAACATCATTTTGTTATTCTGTTAGGGATTGTGGTTTCCCTGCTTTGTTTTTTGCCTCAATATTGGCTGGAGAGAGACTTAGGAGATGATTATGAAGGAGTCTATTTTTCGGTCACTGACAGTGAAAATTATTACGGTAGCAGAGTAGGTGAAATCTATGATGGGTATCTAGGCCTGGGCAACGCGCACCTGGCCGAGTACAAAGTCTTGCCTTATTTGCAGCCACCTTTGCCAGAGATCGTCTATGCGGGGTTTGGCAAGCTCGTAGGCTGGGATCGCGTCGAGGCAATACTCTATGGTAGCCGTGTAGTTTTTCCGTTTATTTTAACCTTGGTTATATACAGCTTTGTTTACTCGGTTTCCAAATCGCGACTTCAAAGCCTGCTTGCGACTGCTTTCATCATCCTCGGGCAGAATCTGCTTTTGAATCCTATGGCAATCCTCGATCTTGCTCGTGGTGAGAGTAAGATTTTCCAGGCGCTTGTCTATTCGCGGCCGGTTTCGCCGCAGTTTCATTCGATATTCTTTTTCGGCTATCTCGCGCTTTTTTGGCAGTGGCTCGAGACTCGGACTGACAAATATCTCTGGTGGGCCGCGGTTTTGCTCGGATTTTTATTTTACATTTATTTTTATTCGTGGACGTTTATTTTTGCTTTTTTGGCCGTTTTGTTCCTGATTTCTTTTTTCAAAAAAGATTTCATACTCAGAAAAAAGTTAATCTTGCACGCTATCTTGGCGCTGGCTATTGCGATCCCGTATTTTTATAATCTCTATCAATTCTACCAGCTCCCACAGAGGGAATTTCTCGGTACCCTGCAGGGCCTGGTTTCCGGTCGGAGTTTTGTTTTCAGTGAGCTTTTAGTGGCGGGCACTGTATTTTTTTTCATAAGTTTTTGGCGCAAATTCGCTGCGCAGTTTTGGTTTTTTACCGCGCTTTTGTTGGCCGGATTTATCGCGATCAACCAACAGATCATTACAGGTCAGGAACTTTTCAGCCCACACTATCATTGGTATATCAACGCGCCGCTCGTAGGGATTGTGCTCGTCATGGGTTTTTTTGAGCTTTTACATTTGCAGAAACATAAGAAGCTCGCCGTAGCCCTGGTTTGTTTGGGGCTTGCGGGTTTTGTCTTCAATGGCTATGTCGCGCAGAGAAATACTTATGAAAAAAATCAGAAGTATTTTGTAGCCGATCAGCGTTATGCTACCCTGTACGACTGGCTCAATTTGAATACACCCAAAGATTCCGTAGTGCTGACATTTTCACCTTATGTTGGAGATAATCTCCCGGTCTATACGCACAATAACGTTTTCATGTCAGTTCAACTTATGCTCAATAACACCCCGGAGGAGAGAATAAAAGATGCGTACTATCTTCGGATTTATTTTTTGGATGTGAAAGCAGATGAAGCAGATGAGTTCTTTAGAGGAAACCCAAGTATCGTCGCTGATCTGCTGGGCGGTGTGGCAAATCGCCGTAAATATGGATGCCGCACGTGTTTTCCGGAGTCGGAATTTGGGCCAGTGATAGAGGGTTATAAAAAGTTTTTAGAGCAGGGCATAGAAAAACAACTTGATAAATACAGGTTGGACTACTTAGTTGAGGACACGAGCAGTGACATCTGGCCCGCGGGTATTCTAGATCGTTATAAAAAGATTGCGGAAGTTGGTGAATTTGTGGTTTACAAAAAATAGTATTAGCAGGACCTTCATTTTGAGTTTTTGACTTAATTTATTTGCTAAAAACAGACTAGTTAAGTATCGTTTTCATATCTACCAATACCTGTTATAATAGCATAAGCTTTTTTAATTTTTAGACTATGTACCATACTAAGCGCGTTGCATTAGTTTTACCAGCCTACAATGAAGAGGTCTTGATCGTACCCACTATCGAGCGGGCGCCCGAGATTATAGACAAAATTTTTGTCGTTAATGACGGGAGTACAGACAAGACAGCTGATCTCGTGATCAAAAAATCCATCACGGACAAAAGAGTTGAGCTTGTCAATCAGCCAAGAAACCTCGGTCTTGGCCAGGCGATCATCACTGGCTACCTGACCGCGGCCAAGCAAGGCTATGATTATATCGTTGTGGCGGGTGGAGATAACCAGATGCCACTCGAGATGACTGACAAGCTTTTGGATCCCTTGGTTGAAAGGCGAGCGGATTATGCTAAAGGGAACCGGTTTTTTCGCAATGATCAAGCGATCAATAAAATGCCGCGATTGCGGATGGCAGTTAATTCCCTCATGTCTTTTGCTGCTAAAATCGCTTCCGGATACTATCATATCTTTGATGTGGTGGATGGATTTACTGTCATAACAAGAGAGGCTGTGGAGGCTATTGACTGGACAAAAGCCTGGAAAGGATACGGCTATAATACAGATTACCTGATTCGACTGAACGCCGCAGGGTTCAAAGTCGTTGATGTCTCCCGTCCGGCGATTTATCTGGATGGTGTGAGGCAGTCTCAGATCAAAGCATTTCATTACGCGGTCACAGTCGGCCCAATGATTATCCGAGGATTTTTTTGGCGGCTTTGGCACAAATATTTCATTCGAAATTTCCATCCATTATTTTTTTTCTACTGGGCGGGAATTACCCTATTTCCAGCCGGAGTTATCTTCAGTATTTATTTGGTAATCAATAAATTTACTATTGACACTGTAACCGGTGGGAAAGCGATTTTTGCCGCATTACTTTTAATTTTTGGTTTTCAGTCATTGCTTTTTGCCATGTGGTTTGACAAAGAAGAGAGTAAATAAATTACCATTACTAATTTTTAAAAAATGAAAGTAAAAGGAAAAATAGTTCTAGTTACGGGTGGCGCAGGATTTATCGGTAGCCATCTAGTTGATCGGGTGCTTGAAGAAGGCGCGGCAAAAATTATTATTTTAGATAATTTTGTATCCGGTAGCCGAGATAATATAAAATATATCTTGGATGATTCGAAGGTGGAGGTAGTTGAGGGTGATGTTTATGACTTTAACTTGGTAAAAAAGCTTGTTGCCCGCGTAGATATTATTTTTCATGAAGCCGCATCCAAATTAGTAGTATCCCGGGAGCGACCACGAGTTGACTTGAACACCAATATTGTTGGAACTTTCAATATTTTAGAGGCTTGCAAGGGAACAGAAAAGCGCTTAATCCATGCTTCGACCGGATCGGTACTTGGCGAAACCAGTGGAGAAGCTATGACTGAGGATCACCCGCGTAACCCGACGACAATGTATGGTATTTCAAAAGGAGCAGCCGAATTTTACTGCTCGTTTTACCATAGAGAATTTGGCGTGCGTGTCAGTATTTTGCGTTATTTTCACGTATTTGGGCCACGCCAGGATTATGAAGGTGAAGCTGGTGTCGTAAGCATATTTTTGGGCAAGGTACTACGTGGAGAGTCACCGATAATTTTTGGCAGCGGGGAACAGATCCGTTGTTTGACCTATGTGCTCGATGATGTGAATGCTAATTTTATGTTATTGGAAAATGACGAAACAGTTGGACAGATTTATAATGTCGCATCCCACAATCGGATTTCAGTCAAAGACTTGGCTGAAAAGGTAATCAAAACATATGGACATGGTTTAAGGTCGGAATATGGTCCCGCGCGAGCGGGAGAAGTGCTCCGTCCTATTCCAGATACCGGTAAAATAGAGAAGTTGGGATTTAAAGAAAGCATTTCATTTGAAGAAGGTCTGGAAAAAACTTGGCAGTGGATTAAAAAGAAAGAACGTGAAAAAAATAGAACTTAAAAAATCCGAACAACTTGTGCAAGATTCAGTCGCGGCTTATTATGAAGACGTGCGATATGCTTTACCCGCGGCAAGACAGTATTATCAGTGGTTTTTCAAAAAACTTTTCAGTCTAGCACAGCCTTATGGTCAAATTCTGGATAACGGCTGTGGCAACGGCATTTTAGGAGAATTTTGGGAAGGTGATATCGTGGGTGTGGACTTGTCAGCAGAGATGGCAAGTCGCGCTCGTAAACGGCTAAAGGAAGTTCGGGTTGGAGACTCGCAATACTTGCCTTTTGCAGACAAGAGCTTTGACACTGTAATTAGCTTAAGCCTTCTACATCACCTACCTGATCCAATGAAAGGATTAGATGAAATAGTTCGGGTTTTGAGGCCCGGTGGGACAGCAATATTTGAAGAAGTCGTAAAAACTTCATTGAGCGCAGTACCTCGATTTTTTTTGAACCGTTTTTCCTCCCACTTTTCACACGAACACAAAAATTTCAGAAAATTTGAGCTGCTTTCGCTAATCGGCGACCGTTTGAAGATCCAGGAAGTGAGGCATTACGGATATTTAGCTTATGCCCTGCTTGGCTTTCCTGATATCATAAATTTTCAAAGATACCTACCTCTAAAGAGTGTCACTATTCCATTGCTTCTTTCTCTTGATGATATGATGGAAAAAGTTCCTTTACTAAAAACACAATCTTGGAATATAATCATAATTGCATCCAAGCCTAAATAATTTATTAGTTTATATGGTTAAAGTTGGAATAATTGGACTTGGTAAATGGGGGAAGAATCATTTGAGGCTCCTCTCCAAGCTTCCGGTTCATGTCGTTGGGATCGCGGATGTAGATGGAAGCAAACGGCAACTGGCAGAAGAATTCGACACGAATTTTTTCACTGATTACAAAAAACTTTTACCTTTAGTCGACGCGGTAAGCGTTGTGGTGCCGACAAATTATCATTATCAAGTGGTTAGGGAAGCTCTAGAGTCTGGTAAACATGTCTTAGTGGAAAAGCCAGTGACAGATGATGCGGAAAAAACCAGAGAACTCGTTGGATTGGCCAGTGAAAAAGGTTTGTTGCTTTCTGTCGGTTATTTGTATCGTTTCAATCCGGCGGTGCAGAAGCTAAAAGAGCTTGTAAAAACCGCTGGCCGTTTGCAATATATCACGGCGCGTTACGTGCACTCCACAAATCCTCCGCGCAAGGATAGCGGGGCAGTTTTGAATTTAGGAATTCACATGATCGATATTTTGAACTTTGTCCTGGAAGACCGACCCAAAAGAGTTTATTGTAAGCTCGTCAATAGCGTGCATCCCAAAAGGGAGGATTCGGCTATGATTATGCTGGATTATGGACATTTTTTTGCTTCAGTCGAGGTCAGCTCCTGTCATCCGGAAAAAAAGCGAGATATGTGGGTCATCGCGGAGAAAGAAAAAATCTACGCGGATTTTTTAGAACAACAGATCATCCGGTATCCGATTTTGATTTCTGAAGAAAAGGTGGAAGCAGGGAAGGAAACCCACGAAGAAATTTTCAAAAACGAACCGCTCGCCGAGCAACTAAAGTATTTTGTCGATATGGTGGAAGATTGCAATAACGGGCGATTCAAAGAAATCGTCAATCTAGGAGAGGAAGAATACTATACCTCGCGCATCTGCGAGCTCGCCTTGAAGTCTGCTGAATTCAAGCGAGATCTGGATATTGAATAAGAAAGTTATCAAAACAGAGATTAAGGATTAGAATTTTTGTATATCATAAATAAGGATGTTAGGAAGGCTGTTTTGTTCATGGTTTGACTTTTATTGCTCGCCCCGCTATGATGATTTGAATATGGATTTGTATAAAGTAAAAAAATTTATCAAAAGGTTTTCAGGAGGGGGGCTTGTTTTTGTGGAAAAAGGTGAACCCCAGTTTGTAGTTTATGATGTGTCAAGTGAAGGTGATTCTCCTCGCGAAGAAACCGAAATTGGAAAAGCAAAAGTGTTTCCAAATGTCAGATTGGGTAAAAATGTTATCATGGAAGATTTTTGCGTCATCGGTCACCCTTTCCAGAAAGCCGTATCGGCACAATCGACTTTTATCGGCGACGACGCGGTAATCCGTTCTCATACTGTAATCTATTCCGGTAATAATATCGGTAATAATTTTCAGACTGGGCACCATGCCTTGATCCGTGAGAATAACGAAATCGGAGACAACGTGAGTGTGGGTAGCTATGCCAATATTGAACATCACGTAAAGATTGAAGACAATGTTCGAATTCATTCCAAAGCTTTCATTCCAGAATTTACCCATTTGAAAAGGAATTCTTGGATCGGTCCCGGAGTAATTATAACCAATGCTTCCTTTCCGAGAGCAGAAAGAACTAAAGAGACCTTGAAAGGCGCAATAATTGAGCAGAATGCGAAGATTGGAGCGGGGGTCGTGCTACTTCCAGGTATCAGAGTTGGCGAAAACGCTCTGGTGGGGGCCGGCGCAGTAGTAACAAAAGACGTCCCAGCCAATGCGGTGGTAGCTGGTTCTCCGGCCAAGATTATAAAAATGATTTCGGATCTGCGTTACAAAGACACGGGAGAACTTGTTTATCCAAACAGCAGTACAATTCAACCCGAGATTAAGACAAAAAATATACCCCTGGTTGATCTGCGCGCGCAATATCAGACTATAAAATCAGAGATTGATGAGGCGATCGCAAGAGTAATAGCCAATTCTTCTTTTATTATGGGTAAGGAAGTGGAGAATTTTGAGACAGAATTAGCAAGTTTTTTTGGCAAGGCACATTGCGTGGGAGTATCCAATGGCACCGCCGCGCTTGAAATCGCTTTACGCGCTTCAGGTATCGGGCCTGGTGATGAAGTCATCACCACACCGATGAGTTTTATCGCTACGACAGAAGCCATCATCAATGTGGGAGCAGTACCAAAGTTTTGTGATATTGAGGAGAGCACTTTTAATATAGATCCGGCGAAGATCGAAAAAATGATCACTATGCGTACAAAGGCCATAGTTCCAGTGCATCTTTATGGGCAACCGGCCGATATGCGGAAAATCAGCGAAATCGCGTCGCAAAGGAATTTATTGGTGATCGAGGACGCCGCCCAGGCACATGGGGCGGAATTTGAGGGTCGGAAAGTGCCTTGGCAAATTGGAAGTCTTAGTTTTTTTCCGGGAAAAAATCTAGGAGCTTTCGGTGACGCAGGGGCGGTGGTGACCGATGATGGTCATTTAGCGAAAACAATGGGAGCTATACGCAATCACGGACGCTTTGATAAGTATGAACATACTCTGCCGGGAGCCAACAATCGTATAGACGCTTTGCAAGCCGCGATTCTGTCAGTGAAATTGCGTTATTTGGACAAATGGGTCGAAGCCAGACGCGTCATTGCTCGGCGTTATAGGGAGAATCTGCAGAATTTACCTCTTATTTTGCCTTATGAGTCGCCTCGAGTCAAGCATGCTTATCATCTCTTTGTAATCCGGACTCCCCGACGTGACGAACTAACCGGGTTCCTCAAAAATTTTGGAATCGCTACTGGAATCCATTATCCAATTCCTTTGCATCTACAGCCCGTATATAGAAACTTGGGTTATAAGGAGGGTGATTTTCCTGTCACGGAACGCGTTAGTCGCGAAATTTTATCATTGCCGATTTACCCAGAATTAGAATTTTCCGACGTGGATTATATCTCCGAAAAGATCAAGGATTTTTTCGGTGCCGAAAACAAATTTTAATACAGAAAGGATTCCTTTTTTCAGGCTGTATTGCTATAATACCGTTGTATTATTCATTGATTAGACAGTGAAGAAATTTGTTTTTATTTTGGTGATCCTGGCGGCAATAAACGGGATAGTCTTGTCCGAGCGTTACTGGAATTTTCCTCCTCAAGGCGATGGACTACATTATAGTAATGTTGCCGCATCTCTCTCGTCAGACGGGAGTTTTTCGGAAAGCGGGAAACCGACCGCCCGTAGAGATCCGGGTTACGTTTTTTTTCTATCGGGAGTCTACAAAATTTTCGGAGTCAACTACGCGGTAGTTAGGGTCTTCCAAATATTGTTTTTCTGTGGCATATCGGTTTTGATCTATTTCCTTACCAGGGAGATTTTTTTTGATGAGCGTCTCGCTAAAACCGCGGCTCTCTTGACCGCCTTGTTTTACCCGCTTGCTTCTTATGCCGGTCTTTTTTTTACCGAGCTATTATTCACTTTTATTTTTTTGATTTCGATCTTTTGTTTCCTGCGCGGATATAAATCTCAACGCAAAATTTTTTTTGTAATTTCTGGTTTGTGCCTCGGTTACGCTATACTGACTAAATCATACCTCATATATTTCCCTTTCTTTTTTTTGGCTATATTTTTGTATTCGCATCGAGCATCGATGAAGAAATTCGCCTTGCATTTGGCAATTTTTTCAGTATGCGTTGCGCTAGTGGTCGTTCCTTGGACTGTTCGCAATAAGGCTCAATTCGGCAGTTTTACTGTGTCCCAGAAAGAGGGGCCGGTGTTGTTTTTCGCCATCCAGCGTCTCAAGATCAGAACGGGCGACTTACCCAAGGTCTTGGTCGCAAATATTCTGGGTGATTTTTTTGCGCAGAGAATTTTTGGTAGCTACAATCGTCAAGAAGTCGAAGAAGGAGATTTTGGTACCAAGCTTACCGAACTCTCAAACCAGGGGCTTGGTGAGCAACAAATAAACGCAGAGCTTTCTAAAATTTCAAAAAAAGAAATTCGAACTCACCCCCTGCGCTATCTTTTGGTTGTTGTGCCTATCGAGTTTTTGAAGCTTCATACCCCGATTTTTCCATTTGAATCGGCTCAGGGTTTATTTTCCGACGAGAGCCGGCATCAGAATATTCCCGAGACAGCCAAAGCTCTTGTTATTTTGACTGTTCGAACAATTTATTGGCTATTTTTTGCTCTGGTCATTTACGGTATCATAAAAAGCAGAAGTTATAATAGGGAATTAGTTTTTGTATACACGGCAATGTTCTATACTATAGGCGTATATTCATTGCTCCACGGCATACCTCGTTATTTGCTTCCCATTTATCCTTTATATATAATTTTCTTCAGTTACGGAATTCTTGCATATATTAATCAGCGTAAGGAAACACGAATAGTATGAAAATATTTATAACGGGAATTTCTTCGGGAATCGGAAAGCTTTTGACTGAAAAACTAGTGATGGCAGGCCACGAAGTTTGGGGTGTAGCCAGAAGGAAAGACCTGCTTTCCGAAATGCAAAAATCGCTCGGTACGGAGAAGCTAAAGGTTTTGGTATGTGATTTGTCGCGAGTTGATGAGATGAAGGCGGTGTTTCAAAAAATGCGGGATGAAAAATTTATTCCGGATGTAGTTGTGCTGAATGCCGGAGTTTATGTAAAAGATGTAGAGGAAAGAGAGAAGGTTCCATTCTCTCTGAGAAGGGAACCTTCTCGAGCGGGTTTTGATTTTGAAAAATTCCAGGACAATATGAAAGTGAATTTGCGGGCACCGATGTACTGGGTATCGGAATTTTTACCGGAATTTTTGGAAAGTAGAAAAGGAACCTTTATCGCAATATCATCCACTTCAGCTTATAGACCGGGAAAAACCAGTATCGGGTATCCTGCAACAAAAACTGCTTTGTCTATGGCTTTCCGGGGGTTGCGACTAAATTACGCTGATTCTGGAGTAAAATTCACCACTATACATTTTGGGCCAATTCGTACGCGTTTGTGGAGTGGGTCAAAATCGTTATTAATACCCAAGGCTGAAAAAGCAGCAGATTTTATCATCAAGGTTTTCGGAAAAAAATCAGGTTCATATTTTTTTCCGTTTATTTCGACCACCCTTTTGCGCTTGTCTTTGTTTTTACCCGACTCTTTTTTTACAAAATCGTCTAGTTGGCTTAAAAAGCGATAAAAAAAACCGCCAAACTTTCTCGTTAGAGAAACCGAGGCAGTATGCTTTGAACTGGTTCGTCAGTCGTTACTAGTCAATCCATGCGTCGAGACGGCCACGTCTGTAAAGACGGACGAGTTCCAAGCTCAAGACGGTTAGGAATAATGCGACTCCTATGCCCGGGATTGAACCAGAACCCATGACGACGCTTGCGATGATGTACGACAATCCCCATGAAGCAGGGACTAAAAGAAACATCATTTTTGGTGTGGCCTTACCCAGACTCAACTTTTGAAATTGTCCTAGTAAAACGGTTAACATCAACAAAACCGTGTAACCGGCCAAGACTATTCCGCCGAACTTCCAGGGGCTGTTCGACTTTTGGTTAAGGTCCCAAAGATTGGTTAGGCAGATGGCCATAACTAGAAAGACCAATTTCTTTGGTACGACGTTGGTAATTTTTTCCCTATTCATCAGTTCCTCCTAACTAAGAAAAATTATTTTAGCACATTGCTTCAATATTGTCAATTCAGCGGGCTTTGTAAAGCCTTTTATTTTATGCTAAGATATACAAACTGAATTTAATTTATGAACCACGAAAAGCCGTTTGAGCCAGGAAAAGATAGGGTTTTGTACACTAAAGCCGTCTACGGTCAGGAAGAGATAGACGCCGTAACTCGATCCTTGCAAGAAGGCTGGCTTGGTCATGGCAAATATGTAGCAGAATTTGAAAATAAAATCGCCGAGTCTTTTGGGAAACGCTACGGTATTTTTGTAAATTCTGGCACTTCGGCAAACCTTGTCGCGATGAAATTGGCGCGTTTGCCGGAAGGTACAGAAGTAATTACGCAAGCTTGTACTTTTCCGGCCACGCTTATGCCTATCGTGGAAGAAAGATTGGTTCCAGTTTTTGTTGATTCAAAGATCGGTAGCTATAATATCGACCTTGATCAGTTAGAGGCCGCGATCTCGGAAAAAACGAAGGCAATTTTTGTATCACACGCGATTGGTTCGGTAAACGACATGAGACGCTTGCGATCAGTTTGCGATCGATACAATTTGATTTTCATTGAAGACGCCTGTGATACAATGTCCTGCAAATTTGAAGGACGACCTACAGGGGAATTTTCTGACATCACGACCGCGAGTTTTTACGCCGCGCACAATATGACCGCTGGTGGCGGTGGTGGGATGGTCATGGTTAATGATCCCAAACTCGCCCACGAAGCACGGATGCTGATTGATTGGGGCAGAGCCCTGCCTACCTCGGCAGATGAAAACCTTGAAGAGCGGTTTGCCACTCGTATTGACGATACGGAATTTGACGCAAAGTTTACTTATATCCGTCCAACTTACAATTTTAAAGGAGTAGAGATGCAGGCGGCGTTTGGACTAGAGCAATTCAAAAAACTGCCTCTGTTCAATGAAACCAGGAAAAGAAATTTTTGGGCATTGTATGATTTTTTCAAAAAGCATGATAAGTTTTTTATTTTACCGGAAGTACTGCCAGAGGCCGAAGCATACTTTATCGCTTTTCCAGTCACAATAAGGGCAGGATCACATATTGAGCGAGGAGACATCGTGCGCTATCTGGAAGAACACAAAATTCAAACCCGACCGCTTTTTGCTGGCAATATTTTGCGACATCCGGCTTTTTCCAATATTCAACGCAGAGTTCACGGGGAATTGAAAAATTCCGACTATATAATGAAAAACAGCTTCTTGATTGGTTGTCATCATGGGATGACCGAGGAAATGCTTGACTACGTAAAGAAAACTTTTGAGCAATATATAAGCAGTTCCAAGATTAAAGCAATTGAAGATATGAGAAAGGAAATGAATCAGTCCTTTGATAGAGTTGTCGCGATATTGAAGGATTAGGAATAAACTCGTATAAGAAAATGAAACTGACTGATTATCTAGCAAATTTTATTTCAGGGCTGGGTGTAAAGCACCCTTTTTTAATTATTGGAGGAGCCTCGGCCCATATTGTGGATTCGTTTGGTAAACATTCCAATATCGATTATATTTCAATGCAACATGAGCAATCAGCGTCAATGGCCGCTGATGCTTACGCTAGGATAACGGGGAAGATCGGAGTAGCTTCCGCCACGTCGGGACCCGGTGCTACGAATCTTATCACCGGCGTTTGTTGCTCTTATTTTGACTCGATACCTACGCTTATGATTTCCGGACAGGTCAATGTTTGGGAGACAAAAGGCAAAAAAAAAATCAGGCAGGCTGGTTTCCAGGAAACTGACATTATCGACATTGTGCGACCGATAACAAAATATTCTGTGATGATTACTGATCCTGAAAAAATCCGTTATGAACTGGAAAAATGCGTTTATCTGGCAACTCACGGGCGACCCGGTCCGGTTTGGATTGATATCCCTTTGAACGTCCAGCACGCGGAGATTGATCCGGAAAAATTGAAAAATTATAATCCGAAGGAAGAGACGGACGACAATACAGAAATCTCGCAAGCGATTATTAATCAGGTTTTAAGCGTAATAAAATCGGCGAAGAGACCAGTGATTATTGCCGGCAACGGAATAAAACTTTCTCGGTCAAAGGATGAATTTTTCAAATTTGTTGAAAAACTCGGTATGCCCGTGGTATCGACATGGTCGGGTATCGACATTATGCCATATGAACACAAGCTGTATGCCGGTCAGTTTGGAGTATACGGCAGGCGTGGAGCGAACTTTACAGTGCAGAATTCTGATCTTTTGATTTCTCTTGGTTCGCGACTTGATACCAGACAGACCGGCGGACAGCCCAAAACCTTCGCGCGTGAAGCCAAAAAGATCGTTGTGGAAATAGATAAGTCTGAACTTTTTAAAGACTGGGTAGAAGCCGATATTCCAGTACATGCGGATGTAAAAGACTTTTTGAAAACGATGAATGAATCTCTGAAAAATTTTGATTCTCCTAATTATTCTGAATGGCTCTTTCGATGTAAGGAATGGAAATTTAGATATCCCGCAGTCTTGCCGGAATGGTATGAGCAGAAAGACTCCGTAAATTCTTATGTGTTTATCAAATCCTTATCCGATCGGCTTAAAGAAGGCGATATTATTGTCGCCGATCAAGGAGGCAATCTCACTTGGACTATCCAGGCCTGGGAAATAAAAAAAGATCAGGAATTATTCTCCGCCTTTGGCAACTCACCGATGGGGTACGCTTTACCCGCGGCTATCGGGGCAGCATTTGCGCGTCCCGGTCAAGACATATATTGTATAGATGGAGATGGCGGATTTCAACTGAATATCCAGGAACTGCAGACAGTAGTGCATCATAATCTGCCAATAAAAATATTTGTGTTGAACAACCATTCCTACGGCATCATCAAACAATTTCAGGAAATTTATTTTGGAGGACGCTATGAAGGAACTATTCCAGAAAAAGGTTACTCGATGCCTGATTTTGTGAAGGTGGCGGAGGCTTATGGCATTCCGACCGTGACTATTGCAAACCACGATGAACTCCCGGATAAGCTTGATAAAATTTTGGCAATGAAGGGACCGGTTTTAATAGATGTATTACTCTCTGACACGCAAAAACTTATTCCAAAGCTGGTCGCGGTCAGGTCTGATGATGGTCAGCGCTATATTAGCAAGCCGATAGAAGACATGGTACCCTTGCTTTCTCGTGAGGAGTTTTATGCCAATATGATAGTAAAACCTTTGGAAGAAGGAGATAAAGATAAATCTAGCGAAATCAACTGAACTTATGCTAACAGATAAAAAAATATCAGTCGTAGTAATCTGCTATAACGATGGTGGAAGTGTGCAGGAGATGTACAGACGAGTTAGGGAGCAGATGGAAAAAATTACTCCCGATTGGGAACTAGTTTATGTTAATGATGCTTCGCCAGACGATGCGCATGATCGCCTAAAGGAAATCGCAGAGAAAGACAAGCGTCTTATCGTGATTACTCATGCGAGAAATTTTGGCGGTCAGAACGCTTATACATCCGGTCTTTCTTACTGCACAGGCGACGCGGCAATCACATTGGATGGTGATATCCAGGATCCGCCAGAGATGTTTCCGGATCTCGTCAAAAAATGGTTGGAGGGATATGATATTGTATATGGCGCGCGTACCTCAAGGGAAGGCAGTATCGTACGCAGAATTTTTTACAAGATTTTTTATCGAATTTTTGCTTTACTTTCTGTAGTCAAGATGCCACTGGATGCGTCCGACTTTGCAATCACCGACCGCAAGGTCATCGATGTGCTAAACGATATGCCTGAACAAGGTCGATTTATTCGCGGGATGCGCGCCTATACCGGCTACAAAGCAATAGGAATACCGTACAAGCGCTTGGAGCGGTTTTCTGGGGAAAGCAACCTTTCCTTCTGGGGAAACGTATACTGGGCTAAATTAGGGATTTTTTCCTATTCGTATAAGCCTTTAGAGATGATCTCCTACTTCGCCATGATCATCACCGGGCTCTCTGCTTTAGCTATTGTCTTCTATATCATTCTGAATTTTTTTGTTCCGGCGCCGCGGGGTTTTATGACAATCCTGATCGCAGTGCTTTTCCTGGGCTCTGTACAGCTTCTTTCTTTGTCAATTATTGGTGAATATACTGCTCGAATTTTTGAAGAAGTAAAAAATAGGCCGAAGTTTGTTCGCAAAGAGATTCTCAATGATTACCGAGGTTGGATGAAGGACAAGGACAAGACAAGTTATCATGGTTCTTGAGAATATGTCTCTATCAAAGAAAGAACTCCAAACCCTAATCAATCTGCTTAAGAAAGTCAAACCAACTTCTTCCGGGCTTCCAGAAGAAGTCTTTAATGCAATAATGCATCTCGTGCCTTTTATTGCCTTAGAACTTGTTTTAATAAATTCCAAAAAAGAAATTTTACTTACATGGCGTGAAGACAAATATTGGCGAGGCTGGCATTTCCCCGGGGGATTGTTACGCTACAGAGAAAGTTTTGATAAAAGAATAAAAGAAACCGCCCAAAGAGAGCTGGGTGTAAAAGTAAAAAGTTTCAAATTTTTATTTCCAAAAAATTATGTCAAAGGTTCCCGAACCCATGATGTATCTCTGGTTTTTTTGATAAAATCTTCCAATCGGCCAAAAGACGGCAAGTTTTTCGCGCATATACCGAAAGACATCATAACAGAACACCGTGAGCTTTGGAAAAAAGTTCAATCGTATATTTAGCAATAAAAAACCGCGTGGCCTCGAGGAGACCATGCGGAAAATTTTGTTCGGTTACAAACCCCAGCGGATCAGATACCAAAAAACCTGATGGGGTTTTCTTCCACCTGTTTCTTCGCGATCTCAATAATCGCGATATGGTGGAGGATGATGCTTCCCGGCAGACAGTTGATCGGATACCAAGCGCCTTTTTTTGGCTCTTGGGAAGTAGTGCAGGCAAACACCATCCCCAGCTCTGGTCCACGGGCGGTTTGTTGCGTGATGAAATCCGCGAACCCGATCGTAACTTGTTTTGGGTCAACCCCGATTTCTCTGCAGGCGCGAGAGATTGGATCCGCAAACCCGTCGATATTTTTGCCCTTGGTATCTGTGCCGCGTAGCATGCTACCGGGTGAATGAGGTAGCCCTGCCCAGTTAGGGTCATTCGCGTTGCGATCAGGTAATAAGACGAAGAGCACGCCTCCAATCTTCTTTATGAACACCGTTTCCGTTGCCGTGAGGCACAGATGCGGACAGATGGCCAGGTATAGCTCTTGCGACCAGGGTTGGCCGATTTTGCCGAGTAGACTGATGAGCGTTCGTTCTTCCTTTGCGGTAAGTCCTGCTGTGACTTCAGTCATTGAAATTTCCTCCTTCGAATCCGGTTGAGAATATGTATTCTTGCATAAATTTATAGTCACGTCAAGACAAAAAAATCCGTCGCGACTCGAATGAGCAGCGACGGGTGGAAGGTCATGTTGGTTTTACCGTGTTTCCGCCGGAACGACAGTGACTGTGAAATGCCGGCGTCGCGGAAGAGTGACGACCCAGTTGGCGAAGTAGTAGGGCCAAAAAAGAAGCCGTGGAGCCTTACTGACGAAATTTGCTACATATGTCTGAAGCTCGTATCGTTTGATGCTCGCCTCGCTTTCTTGAGGCAGGAAGTCTGCAACCTCGTACTTGAATTCCCAGTCCATGGCGAAGACTTGCCTGGCCACCATTTTGTAAACGATCTCGATGTAGTCTCGGATGATCCCCGAGTAGCCTACTAGGATCGTCTCGGCTAGCCGGCCTTCGTTTATTAAGCGGGTTTTCAGCACTTCGTTGGCGACTGTCCTTGCATCCATAACGCCACCGTAGGAGGGAAGCGACGTCACAAAAAGCCTTCTTTCGTCGTAGTCGTCTCCAAGAAGCGACCTTACGTCCGAACACATGACATCGACTAGGAGTCTGCCACTTGACGCGTTCCTGACTCGGTTGTTCATGATCACGACGTACGCGTCTACCCCCTGCACCCTTAGCTCGCGGTATCTACTGATCGCAAGTCTGAAGGCCGGAAGTGAATAATGACAGTCGCAGCGCTTACCCTGACTGGCAAATCCGTTCGCCAGTGGAAACACATAAACCCGGCGCGGTTGCACATTCATTTGTCTACCCCCTTCAAAGTTTTGAAACGATATTCTAGCTTATCGCACTGCCTTTGTCAACTTAGATAGGCAAAAAAATCCCGCGGCGCTCGGAGGAGCGGGCGGGCGGGGCATGGTAGTAGCGGGACAGAAACATGAGAGGAACAGTGATCAACAGTCTTTCAGTTCCTTTGGGGCTCTCAAAATCCATCCTTCGCCGTCATATCCCATCATGAGAGCTACAGAGATAAGAGGTCCCAGAAAGGCTGTGACAAGCAAAATACACGCTTCGTCTCGTGTTTTGTAGAATGCTGTTTCGCCTCTCCTCCTACTCTCCCGAATAGAGCAAACTTTCATTCCTTTCACAGCGCCGTATGGTAACAAGTAGTAAACCGTGAGTACTAGAAGCGCGCTGCCAATTAACAGTAATGGATGAAGTTCGTTCATCTTTCCTCCTTCGAATCCGGTTGAGAATATGTATTCTTGCATTGATTTATAATTGCGTCAAGGCAAAAAAATCCCGCGGCGCTCGGAGGAGCGGGCGGGGGAAGATTTGGCTGAAAGTCTGTTTAGCTTAGAGGATCGTTTCGGTTGTCGAGTCGTCGTAGTCGAACACGAAGAGTTTCCCCGTGATCAGAAAATTCGCAACTCGTTTCAGGATTTGTTGAGCGCTGAGCAACATCTGGTTGGTAGCACAGGCTGAATCAAGCGTCCACCATTCTGTCCTGACACCTTCTGGTATTTTTGGTAGCGTATCCAGACGTCCAAGATCGTGGAGTAGGACGATACCGGTCCACGCGCCACGGGGTTTGTTTGGTCCATAGACAGTCCCAAGCGGTTTTACATCAGCGAAAGTTACCGGTGTCCCGGATTCACCCTGACCGCCGAGAATCCGCATAATCTCGGACATGCTTTTTCTTCCTAGTGGTGCAGTCCCGGTGAGTCCCAGCCGATTGCGGAATTCTGGCTGTGGGTCGGTGGGACTACGGCGTTGAAGCTTGACGTATTCGATTCCGCTTACTTGACAGACAGTGACGAGCTCGAAGGCCACAAAAGGCCGGAGTTGGTTTTGAAGCTCGAAGACCGGAAGCGGGAGATACTTTCCTGCGTTCACCTGCCCGATCATCCATTGAAGCACCGCAAGCAACATCTGTGTACGGTTGTTCTCCGGCATAGCGTCGAGGTCAATTGCTTCAACAGCTGAATCGCTAAGCAGGACTACATTTTTCGTTTTCATCGTTTCTCCTTTTTCAGACTCTGATTCCGTGTTTGGCAAGCTCGGAGTAGAGAATATCCACCCCTTGCTTAGTTGCGTTGTAGCAGATGGCATGGAGGCCCAGGATCCGTGCTGCCTTGCAGTATTGCTCTAGATCATCCACAAAGACGCAGTCTTTAGCATCGATGCCTTCTTTTTGGAGCCAAGGCACAACCCGCGTTTCGAGCATGGCCGGTTTTTTGACCCGTTGCTCGCATGAGATGAGGACATGTGCGAAGCCGAGGTTGTGATAGATGCGGAGTTGCTCCGCGAAAGCCCGCGCGAAGAGGTCGCCGTTGGAGACCGCGACGAATCTCACGCCGTCGCTGTAAAGCTTCTGATAGAGTTTGATGACTGGCAGGATCGGCTCCAGGTGGCCGATCAGGATTGAGCAAAACAGGTCATAAGGCAGACTGTCTTCCCTGATTCCGCATTTATGGCACAGCTCTGACCAGATGTATCGCATGTTGACCCTGCCCGTATCGAGTTGTTCATAGAGGCCTTCGTTGTGTTCGCCTGGGTTAGTGACGTCCGGAAAAAGTCTTTCGACGCCTTGAGGATTGCCGCCAAAATGCGCGACTATACACTTGAACAGCTTTTTGCGATCCCAAAAACGACAAACCACGTTCCCGAGATCAGTCAGGATTAGTTTGACCATTTCACCCCCTTAAGAGTTTACAAGAACGATACAATATGTTAGCCGATTTTGGCTCTTTTGTCAATAAAAAAATCTCCAGCCCAACTAAATCGTGGCAGTAATCGCAAAACGTTATTACGCGCGTAATAACGTCAAACAAAAGAAGGGAACCTTCTCGTGAGAAGGTTCCCTTCTAGACAACTAAAAAAAAATCGTTCTGTCCCACTTGCGCAGGACAGAGCATAAAACGAGTTTCAGGAAAAGGGCCCTTCAAGGAGAAACCCGCCGTCCACCGGTAGTTCAATGCCCGTAATGTAGGCGGCTACGTCGGAGGCAAGAAAGGCGCAGGCTTGAGCGACGTCTTGCGGGGTGCCCGGTCTTTGCAGGGGAACCTTCTTCGCCACTTCCCTTGCCTGCTCGGGGGTCAGGTAGCGTTCAGTGATGCCAGTGGGATAGATGAACCCCGGTGCCACCGAGTTGACTCGGATTTTCCGCGGCGCAAGCTGCAAGGCCAGAGTTTTGGTTGCGCCCCAGAGGCCGTTTTTGGTGGTGTCATAGCCGAGCGCATTACGGAAAGCTCTTTGCGTGTGAACCGAGGTGACGTTGATGATGGATGAGCACTCCGGCGTCCTTTCCGCAAGCAGAAGTGAGAGGTGAAGAGTACCGATCAGATTGGTTTTGAGAATCTTTGTAATCATGGGCCAATCTTCGATCGTGGCTGATGTCTGCTGATCGATTCCGGCATTGTTGATGAGTACATCCACACGCGCAAAGTCCGCATAGCTTGCCAGGAGTTCGAGGGCTTTCTCGTCGGAAATATCCGTTTGTAAGAATTTGATTCTTCCACGGATATCGTCCGGAGGCGGATTGAGGTCAATACCTCTGACTTCTGCTCCCAGCGACAGAAAAAGCCTGACTACTGCCGCACCGATGCCTGAAGAGCAACCGGTGACAACTGCTACTTTTCCCTTCAGTGTGATCATGATGCGCTCCTTTCTGTTTTCAAGATAGTATAGACTATACTCTCGAGCAATATTTGTCAATCGCCCAAGTAAGCAGAATGCTCTGAAAAATTTGAAAAAAAAGTCACTGGTTTGTGGCCAGTGACAGCCGCGTCCTTTCATTATCGGCGATTGGTATATATCCCGTACAAAATCGCGAATAAGAATATTGCTCCAAGGGTGAAACCGACTACGAGGCCGAAATCGCGCTGAGTAGCAATATCTTTGTCAAAAGGAACATGGTCGCGAAAAATGTGCTCGTACGCGTACATACCCGCGAGCCCACCAATCGTTACCGGAAGTAAGTCCCTGCGTAAGGTCATGGCGTGTTTCCAAATTAATCCAATGATTTTTTTGATACAGAGCATGTCTCCTCCTTAGCCCGTACAAACACCGTTCACTGTGTGATATGCAATAGTAGTGTGTTTTTTGAAAAAAGTCAATGACATGACATGGCATATGGCATGGCTCGTGGTTTTGAGCTCTTGATTCTGTTATAATGTGATCTATGGACGAACAAAAAAAGAAGTCTTATTTTTCCGCCGCCGCGGACAAGCTGACCGGCAGCCCTATGTTTCAGTTTTTGGGGCGGGCACAGGAGATGGAAAAGCAAGGCAAAAAACTTTATCACTTCGAAATCGGCGATCCGGATTTTGACACGCCAGAAAATATCAAACAAGCCGCCATTGTGTCGCTTCGTGAAGGCGATACACACTATGAAAACTCGTCTGGCATTTCTAACCTTCGTGAAGCAGTTGCTCAAGAAGTAAAAAAAACCAGAGGTTTCTTGCCGACTAAAAATCAGGTGGTTATCGCTCCCGCGATTTCTTTTATTTATTTTCTCACTCTCTGCGTAGCCGATCCTGGTGATGAAGTGATTGTCCCTGACCCAGGATTCTCTTCTTATTACTCGGCTTTTGATTTTATAGGAGTCAAGTGGGTCGGCGTGCCTCTCTTTCAAAAAAATGAATTTCGAATGGCCCCAAGTGATATCCGTAAAGCGATTACCAAAAAAACTAAACTTATTATCATAAATTCTCCCCAGAATCCGACAGGTGCCGTAATGACCAAAGAAGAGATAGAAGAGGTAGCCAAAATCGCCGAGGAAAAAAATATTTATCTCCTCACCGATGAAGCCTATGACAAAATGACATATGACTATCCGCATTACTCGGCAGCCAGCTATGATCAGTGTAAAAAGAATACAATTATTCTTAACAGCTTTTCCAAAAGCTATGCCATGACTGGGTTCCGGCTTGGGTATGCCGTTGCGCCTGAAGAAATAGCGATAAAGCTGGGTCTTATGATCCAGACCGTGATTTCTTCCGTGCCCAAGTTCATCCAGAAAGCGGGGATTGAAGCACTCACAGGTGATCAGAGTTTTATTGAAAAAAGTATGAAAGAATATCGTAAGCGGCGAGACGTGATGGTTGGCTTGCTAAATGAAATGCCTGGGGTGAAGTGCCTGGTGCCAGAGGGAGCATTTTATGTTTTTCCGAATATTACGGGTACCGGCATGACGAGCAAAAAATTTGCCGAGTTTGCTTTAGAGAAGGCTGGGGTAGTGTTACTCCCCGGGGATTTGTTCGGGGAGCATGGTAAGGGTTATGTAAGACTGGTGTACGCGTCGAGCATGCAGGTAATCCAGGAAGGACTCGAGAACTTAAAACAAGCTTTGAAAAAAAGAAGTGAAAATCTTTGAGCAATTGGAAAATTTTACCGCTAAATGGTGGGGTCTTTTTGCACTAGCCTCCCTGCCTTTTTTTATTGTGTTTTGGCCGGTACTTTTTGGTGGACAAATTTTTGCGAACAGTGACGGGGTATCTTGGTTGTATCCGTTCTTCGATTTCTATGATAATGCTTTGATGACTAGCCAGAGTTTTTTCTGGAATCCTTTCAACTTCGGCGGTTTTCCTTCTTTCGTCACTGCCACAGGAGGATTCTTTTCACCGCTGGTTTTTCTGTTTGTCAAACTACTACCAGCTTTCAGCGCTTACAATTGGTTACTTTTTTTGTACTGGACACTGGCGGTTTTTTTCACGGGCTTGTTTTTGAAAACTTACGGACTTTCAGTCTGGGCCCAGCTTATCGGTGGTTGGGCATTTGCTTTTAGCCAGTGGAACTGGGCTTACGACCTGCCGCTTGTGACCGGTTTCGCGATCTTACCCCTAATGTTTTTAATCGCGCGGAAGCTTGCTCAAACCCCGAACTGGAAGTGGATCCTGGCAGGAGTTATCACTTCTGCCAATATGTTTTTGGCCGCGCATTTCAATCTAATTCTTATCATCCTCACAACAAACTCGGTCTTCATTCTGTTTTCTATTTTTGATAACAAACTCACCACGAAAATAAAGAGCTTGGTTTACTATGTTTTGTCTATTACTCTAGGTGGCTTAGTGGGACTTATTCAGCTTGTTCCCAGTTACCGAATTAGTGGATTTTCCGGCAGACAAGCTTTGAGTTATGAGGCAGCTTCT
>Ga0209541_10002515_pt1 | contig 34613 bp, 34 predicted proteins | sample RifCSPlowO2_01_FD_184027 | JGI IMG/M metagenome (GOLD analysis project Ga0209541, IMG submission 184027) | Groundwater microbial communities from Rifle, Colorado - Rifle CSP2_plank lowO2_0.1 (SPAdes) (version 2) | ecosystem: Environmental > Aquatic > Deep subsurface > Groundwater | place...
CTCCTGACGAAGCTTACGAACATGAGATAAAACAAAAACAACGCCGAAAAGCGTGTTTGAAGAGAAAAAGTGGTCGTTCTAATTGATGGGTTCGGGTGCCAAACATCTTGTTCCGATAAGATACCGCGGATTCTAGCATTCGTCAACCTCAAAAAATATATGAATAATCCCTCTGCCTTCCTCACCCTGTCGGATTATATGGGATTTCGAAGACAAATAAGTTTTCAACGGTGCGGCCGTGCTCACCGCAAGCTGCGGTTAGACTATAAATATGGAATCACCTTGTCCGATATCAAAAAAGTAAATCTTTAAAAGGCCGTCTTTCTGGCTTGCAATACTGTGCGTTGAAAAAGAGAATACTAATAAGCAGAGTAAGATTACTAAATGAATTATGGATAATTTTCTGTGTTGCATTAAGGTTACTTATCATAAATTTAAACAAAAAGAAAAGACCTCTTAATGAGGCCTTGCGCGATATGAACGGACAAATGGAACATCTATTTCTTCCGCCGACTGTATATATTTTATTTCATAACCGATTGGATCTTTCATTCTTTTTCCGCCACGTGCCTCGGCATAAACTTCTGTGCCAACTTTGTAGTCACACCATGAGACAGGCACACAATGGTATAGTTTCAAAAAATCTAGCTTTCTCTCTGTCTCACCCAGTGAGTAGCCGAATGCTTCAATTTTTGTAAAACGAACAACAAAAAAATCCTTACCAGATGCCTCAACCTTAGCATAGGCTCTGGTTCCGAAACTCCAATCTTCAACGTGTACTCTCTTCGAAGCACAACCCATTGTTAAGGCAGCAATAGCAACTACTCCGACAAGGTTTCTAACTGTCATCTCCGCCTTCATCTAATCTGATAATCTGGCAAGATGTTATTATAAGCATAGGAAATAGTCAATATAGCGTAATGAGGGTTTGGGAAATTAAAAGGCCCCGCCGTTGCGAGACTTTTTACGAAAATATTTATATACTATTTCTGAAGTTGACTAGCCAATGACCTCACGGCTTTTTCTAGAATTTGAACTCGCTTTTGTAGATTAAGAATATCACTTTCTTCGAAGCGTTTTAGAATGTCATAAGCTTCGCTCACTTGATAATCTAATTTATCTACTTTTTTATCTAAATTATCTATTCTTAAATTAACATCCGAAACATCCCGCTTCGTAGCAGTATTCTCAAACCCTCGTGCCACCATACTAGCTAATTCATCGAGAGTCACTCCATTATTCTTATTTTTTATCATAATATTAATTATACCAATCCAAAACATTCAGTCAAATTATATCACCTCTCCCTAATCGCAACACCCAAAAGATAATACAGAACAACAAAATGGATGCTTTCATCTGTTTGAATTTCGAGCAAAAATATATGAATAATCCCTCTGCCTTCCTCACCCTGTCGGATTATATGGAATCTCGAGAATAAAAAGGTGTTCAACTGCGGTTAGACTATAAAAATGGCGTCACCCTGTCCGACATCCAAGAAATAGATTTTAAGAAGGCCATCTTTTTGACTTGCTATCGAGTTCGTCGAAAAGGCAAAAACAGAGAGACAAAGAATAATAACGAGGTGGGTTAAAGATAATTTTCGCATGGATTGTATTTAACATAAATTTAGACAAAAAGAAAAGCCGTAATAATTACGGCTTAACGCTAGATAAGAATTCGTCTGCCAATCTATTTAACTGTTCTTTTTCGGCTAGAGAAAATGACTTATCCAGTTCTCTTGCATATTCGAAAGCCGATGACTTAACAAGCATTTGTTCGGGATGTTGAATGTCTGGATAACCAGTCAGTCCAGAAAGAATTAAATGATTTAAAGAATCGTCGAGAATGGGACTAAAAGGTTCAGGGCCAGAATCAGAAAATATTACGTCTTTCGATAATGTATTTACAGAATTCTTAAATATTCTTTGAAAATCAATATGTCTAACTGTAAATGTTAGAATTCCTGATTTTTGACTTGCACTAACAAGAATTGAACACAATATATCACTGACCCTCGATACACTTGATGCCATTATTTTCTCCCCCATTCTTTCAAACATCTCGTTCCCATAAGATATCACGGACTCTAACATTCGTCAATCTCTCGTCAATTTTATCTCAAATACAAAATAAAATGGCCTTCCGTCTGTGGCTTGCCCTGAGCTTGTCGAAGGGTTAGTCTATAGATATTGAGTCCCCCTGACCAATGTCGAAGAAATAAACCTTCAATAACCCGTCCTTTTAATTCGCTATTGAGTCAACTCGGTCTAGAGAATCAAACCATGTTATGATGTATCATAGCATGGTTTGATAGATAGTATATTTTAATTTCTATTTTTTGTCTTTATTTAATTCGTCTAGTAGATCAGAAAACCAGTAATAACTTTTATACCTTCTTCTGATCTCGGCGAAACCACCAGTCGGATAATAATCTTTAAATCCAGATTTCCGTTTTACCGAAGATCTAACTGCTTTTTTAATCTTTTCAACTACTTTTTCATAACCCTTATGCCTACCACCCAGCCATTTTTTAACTCTATATACCGTATCCAAACCAACCTCCATCTCTGCGACTATCTTCCTGTAGGGCTGTCCGATTAAGAGTCTCTTGGCAATTAAAATCCTCCTACCAACCATAATTTTCTCGCCTTCGGTTAAAATATCGTTTATAAAAGATTTTATTTCGTTCCTCTCTTTTGCAAGGTCTAGCGCCGCATAAAGAGCATCAAGACATTTTGATCTGATATTGCTTTTTACTTTTATATTTACAAATTTCATGATGTTAGGATCCGACTCCTGTTATGATGAACCATAACAAGGATTGGGTTTAAAGACAAGTATTGATTAGAAATGATTCTCGTATTCGATTTTAATATCATGGATTGTAACAAAAAGAAAAGCGCCTAGTTGTGGCGCATTCTCTCTGTAAGTTCTATACGAAACATGGCGACTCTTTCTCGGGCAGATACGGAATTTGATTTAGAATATATCTCTTCCTGAAATTCATTAATTAGTTGACCATCTGTTAAAGATCGTAACCATTGAGAAAAAGATAGACCTATACTAGATTGCCGTCTGGTTCCTTTAGGTTTTCTTATGCCATCACTATAATCGAGCCTTAGCTCTTGCTCTTGAGTCAATTCTGCCTTGATCCTGCTAGTCATTTATGAACCCTTCATTAATAATAAGAACCTTTTGTATAGTTACATAACTAATCCTCAAAGACAACATCCCTCTGTGCCTACGCTATAAATACCGCATCCCCCGCCAGATATCAGAAGTCTTGTCGGATTGTTTGCTATTGTTGCTTTAACAACAAATTAGTGTGCCAGCCATATCTACGCGCCATGTTATGATGAACCATAACATCACTTGGGGGATAATACTTTATTTCTGTTTTATTTCTTTGTTTTAATTTTAATTTTTATTGGAGATTATTTACATAAATTGAGCAAGAAGAAAGAGGCTCAATTTTTTTAAAAACCGCTATATATGGCGGTTTAATTTATCTTGTGGAACCGAATCCGACTTGCTCATCTGCCTCACAAGCCTTGTGCTGTTCCTGAAGACCCTCAGCGACAGACAGTAATATCTCTTCGGTAACAACTGGCATTTGACCACTTTTAGCCCGGCTTATTGCGGCCAATGTTGACCCCTCAGCAATACCTTTATTAATAAAGGCAGGAGTAAAATGAGCGGCGGCGTTGCCGACTTTTCCCCAGTTAATATTTGGATCCAAGAAGTGATCAGGTATTACTAGTTTAAGCAACTTGGCAATATCGTTAGGCTCAAAAGTGTTAAAATTAATCGACTTGTCTATTCTGCCCGGTCTTTTCAGTCCGCCGACTATTTTATCTTTATAGTTGGTAGTCATGACGATAATAATGTCGTTGTTCTTCGAAAGCGCTCCATCAATAGCGGCCATGAGTCTGCCAACTGAAAAGTGGTTGCCCGCTCTCTGTTCTCTGTCAAAATCTTCAATCCCGACAATTGCTGGCGAGTATAATCTGGCAAAATTAAGTATTCCCGGTATAGCTTCGGATACGGCGGCAGTAGTCGGTTCAAGGTATAAAAATGTGAAGCCGTTATCGATTCCTTTTTTTGCCGTTAACAGTAAACTCAATGTTTTTCCGGTACCGAATTTTCCTTCAAACAAGACCTTTCTCTGAAGACGAAAACCAGCATTCCGACAATCTTTGCTCTTCTCTATCATGACCCATAAATTATCGTTGAGCTCACTCAATATTCGGTCATTGTATATCAACTGCCTCTGATTAATACCGCTTAAATCCATAAATCCGCCAGATGAAGTTACTGCTTTTCCCTTATAAATACTGTTTAGTTTTACGTCTTTCTCCACTTCAGCAAGAAACTTTTCAACCTTGTCTGTTTCCTCTTTAGGAGCAAAAGTTTCTATTATTGATCCGGCCTGATTGAATTTGGCCTTCATCCCTCTTATTTCCAAGTGGCCGGTAGCAACTTTAACTTCTTTGTCCGGTCCGATTCTAACCTGCATCAAGCTCAATGGATCACGCCACCAACCGTCTTTAATACCCAGAAATGGATCTTTACCGAACATTTTTTCAGCTACATTGTTAAATGAGACCGTAACATCTCTGTGGTCGTATTCCAATGCCCGAACAATAGTTACAGTATTTTTTGCCATTGCTTCTCTTTGTTAAAAATCAATCGTGACTAGATAATACCATAAATTTTATAGAAGAAAAGGCCCGTCTTGGACGGGTCTTTAGATTGCATAGTTTAGCCACCAAACATATTCTGTAGAATAATTTTTCTAATCATTTCGGCCCGGCGAAGCCCATAGGGCCTCCAGACATCATGACACCATTCGGCAACAAATGGCAGATAAATTCTGACCATATATCCCCGACGGACAAGATTTCTTGCCAGCCTCCGGCCAAGTGGACCATAAAGCATTTGAAATTCAAAACGATATTCGCCATCGCAAGTAACTTTAATTACTGATTCGGCCAACTTCTTGTCTCTTATCGTGGCAGTATATGGAATCCGCCGATTAACTATATTTCTTCTTAAAATTTCAAAGTATTTCGCCCTAACTAGAGCTTCGTCTTTTTCAATCAGGTTATTGGCTTCGGCGTAAACTCCCGATCCTTTAACAATACGGAGGTTCTTATCCCATAATTCATATTGGTCCATAAGACTAAAAATATCTTTCAAGTGAGCTTGAACAGCCTGCCTGACCGAATCTCTTAAAACAGGGACTGAGGCAAAAGAACTAAATACTTCAAAGGTGTCCCGAATATATTGAGAGCTCTCGGCGTCAAATTCCACTCCTACGCCAACTCTGTGAGCATACTCGATTATCGGTCCTACTTTCTGCCGAAACAGATCCTTGGACACGGCCAGGCCAAAAAGAGTCGGTTTGCAAGATATGTTTCCTGAATTATCAAAGTTCATTTTACTGATCAGTGCGTTTGTCGTCCAAACAGCCATGCCAATACTACGGTCGTCTGTCGCATGTTCGCCAAGAAGATTGTAGGTTACAAGAAATCCTTGCTTAATTAATGATTCCCCGACTAATAAAACATCGTCTATATTCTCTGCCCCGATAAAACGCCTTCCTAGCACATGGCATCCAATGACATCAATCGGCCGCCACAGCTTATCCAGCTTCATTTGAAAACCTTTTAAAGAACAATGATGGCATTATAAACAAAACGGCCAGAATGTACAGAAAAGAAAAAATCTCACGACTTTAGCGTGAGATTTTTTGATTCAACAATTGTCGAAGGTAATGAAGGCTAAGCCGCTTTTTTATATTGCCATTCCTTCTTTGTTTTTGCCAATCTCAATTCAGCCTCCAAGCTTTTTAGATGCTCCTCTAATACGCCGGCCGGCCTATCCAAATCATTTTCAATTCTATGTTTAGTTCGGTTTATGGCAAACTCAAGACCCGCGATTTCATCATCAAGATTATTTTTGTCGTAAAAACGATTTTTACCTTCATTAGGACCCTCCGGCGGGTTTTCGTATGATTTAGTCATAATAACTGCATTATAATAATTTATTGATAAATTAAAAGTGCATAATTTACAGCCTTACTAGGTAAAAAGCTTAACAACCTGAATCTGATAGCTTGTAATCGCCCAAGCAACATGGCCAAGTAACTGTCCCAACGGCAAATATATCATTCCGGCTAAGCCGGTTATAAAACCGACTGACATTGATACCGGAACAAACGGCAAAATTAAAATATTCGCCGGCAAAGAAACTATCGAAAAATTTTTGAAGTAATAAACCAGAAGAGGCGCAACGGCAATTTGGGCAGATAAAGTCATCAAAAAAAGTTCTTTAAAATCACCTAATCTCGGCACTTTATACAATTTGGAATCGACATAAGGATACAGATAAATCAGTCCTAAAACGGCAGCAAAAGACAGCTGAAAACCTATATCAAAAACCAAAACAAAAGGATTATGATATACCATAACTCCACCGGCTAGAATAATAGAATTTTTCTGGTCATACAGCCGGCCATAGCCGTTAGCAAAAGATAATAATAATCCCATCATCGCCGCCCTGACCACAGAAGCTGAAGCTCCGGTTAGAATTACAAACAGAACTATTATCCCCACAGAAATCCAAAAAGCCGTTCGCCTTTTGAAAAACCATATTAAACCGGATAAAACAGCCCACGATATTATCATAATGTTATAGCCGGATATGGCAAGAATATGAGTTGTACCAGTTCTATTAAACGCTTCCCTGAGATCATCCGGAATATTCTGGCGGGATCCCAGTAAAATTCCATTTATGAATGCTGCATTTGGTTCTGAGACTGACCCATTAACTGCATTTTGAAACGCATCCTTAAGTAAAAATATTCTCTTATACAATGTCGTCCTTAAACCTTCCCGAAAGCCTAAACTTAAATCATCGTCAAATTTTGTAATTTCAGGGAAGAACAAAGTGGTCCTAATACCGTCTTTTTTGAGATAAGCAACATAATCAAAGTCTGTAAAATTCTTAGGTAGCTCAAGCTCTCCGATTACCTTAATATTGTCTCCGAATTTATACCTCGGATAAGCACTGGTTGTTACGAGAATTTTGGTTCCGTCGGAATTAAAAGCAAATCTTTGAATATTGCCGTCTATCTTGGGCTCGTCATCTACATAACCGGTTAAAACCACTTCCTGACCGGTAAACTTATCGAGGTTGTTCTCGGCTTTACTAAAAATACTAAACCTCCATCCTCCGATAGCAAAAGTGACTAGTAAGAAAGAAATTAAAATGGCTGGCCTATTCTTTAAACCTGAGAGGAGGATAACGCTGATGGCAATAATAAGAATTACCGGAACTAAAGACTTGGAAAAATCAAAAAATGAAGCCATAAAAACTCCCAGAAGAAAGGCTGATAAAAGATAGAAGAAGACTTGGGACTTATGCATATTCACTAAGGAGCCTAGCAAAATTTTAATCAGTTTAAAAGAAAGGCGGGTGGTGGACCACCCGCCTTTCTTTTTACCTTGTTCATATTCGTTTTAGAAGCCCTAGAAGCGTACAGCTAGTTGCAGACGCCTGTGGTAGCAAAACAATTCGGACATGAGTAGCAGGAACCAGCCTTTATCATCAACGACCCGCAATTAACACAGGCCGGGGCATCAGCATTTGTTGCTACGGTCTGAACCATCTGGGGTTGACTTACTAAAGATGAAGCTAAAATAGGCTCTTGGGTATTGCCCCCATCAGGTATAGCATTTGAGCCGGCCTGTATAGATGGACCGAATATCTCTTCTCTATCTTCCGGCTTAAGATATTTCATACCCAGATATCGGAAAATATAATCGATAATGGACTTTGCTACCGGCACATCGGGATTGTTAGTAAAACCTGCCGGTTCAAAACGCACATCCTTAAATTTTCTAACCAAAGTCTTTAAAGGCACTCCCGACTGCAAGGATATGGATATAAGAGTTGCAATAGTGTTCAGTAAGCCCGAAATAGTGCTACCCTCTTTCGCAGTCGTAAGAAATGTCTCTCCGGGTTGGTTTGTGTCGGGATAAAATCCGATGGTTAAGTAGCTCTCATAACCACCGACGATAAACTTGTGGGTCACAGATGGACGCTCATCCGGAAGTTTTACTCTTGTATAGCCGTTAATTTTTTCAACTAAGTCGCTTTTGCCGTCTTTTGAAATATTCAAAGGTTGAATTGATTTACAGCCATCTCTATAAACAGCGATCGCTTTCAAGCCTAATTTCCAACCCTGAAAGAAAACGTCTTTTATGTCCTCTCTTGTTGCATCGCTAGGAAGATTAACTGTTTTTGATATGGCTCCGGATATAAAAGGCTGGGCCGCCGCCATCATTCTAACGTGGCCCATATAATGTATACTTCTTGAACCGTTCATGGCCTTGAACGAGCAGTCAAATACAGGCAAATGATCCTCCGAAAGATGTGGTGCACCCTCGATAGTTTCTTTTTCTAAAATATAATTTAAAATATTATCTATTTGTTCCTCTGAATAGTCTAATTTCCTTAGAGCACTCGGTACTTGGCCGTTAACCAATTTCAAGGTTCCGCCGCCGACAAGTTTTTTATACTTAACTAAAGCCAGCTCCGGCTCGATGCCAGTCGTATCACAATCCATCAAAAAGGCTATTGTCCCCGTCGGAGCAAGAACCGTAACCTGAGAATTTCTTATGCCGTATTTTTTACCCAACGTAAGAGCATCGTTCCAAACAATTCTGGAGTAATTTAGTAAATTATCATCTTCAGTCCCGAGCTTTACAGACTTGCGATAAAGATCCTCCGACTCGTCAAGATGCTTTTCTATTACACCAAGCATCGGTTGTTTATTCAAATCATAACCGTTAAAAGGGCCTTTAACATCAGATATCAGAGCCGACATCCGATATGCCTCTCCGCACATAAGAGATGTAACCTGCCCAGCGATAGATCTTCCCTTTTCTGAATCGTATGGCAATCCCATATTCATTAATAGAGAGCCTAGATTCGCATAACCAAGACCTAACTGACGGTAATCTTTAGCGTTTTGGGTGATCTTTTCAGTTGGATACGATGAATTACCAACTACGATATCCTGAGCCAGAATCATCGTATCAACCGCTCTTCTGAATAAATCTACATTAAATCGGCCATCTTCATTAAAAAACTTAAGCAGATTAAGAGATGCCAGGTTGCAGGCGCTGTTATCAATTGACATATATTCTGAGCAGGGATTTGATGCATTAATTCGGCCGGTATTGGTTAAGGTATGCCAATCATTAATTGTCGTGTCGTATTGAATACCAGGATCAGCGCTTGCCCAAGCAGCATCAGCCATCCAGTCAATTACCTCACGGGCCCTTATTTTTTCAATACTTTCTCCAGTTGTTACGGCTTTTAAATGCCAGAGGGAATCGTTCTCAATGGCATTCATAAAATCATCAGTAACTCTGACTGAATTATTGGCATTTTGGTATGGAAGAAGAGTATACGGATCAAAAATATCTGCTGTAATTGAATCTTTTATTCCTGACTGAGCAAGAGCCTTCGTCATATCCTCTATGATTTTTTTACAATAAATAAAATCTTTAACGTCCGGGTGGTCAACATTGAGAACAACCATTTTTGCCGCCCGCCTGGTTGTACCGCCAGACCGTATAGAATTAGCAACGCCATCGGCACCTTTCATAAACGAAACCGGTCCGGAAGAATGTCCACCTTTGGAAAGATTTTCTTTTGATGATCTCAACTTTGAGAGATTTAAACCGGCACCGGAGCCGTATTTAAAAATCCAACCTTCATCCCTGTACCAATCAAGGATTGACTGCATGTTATCCTCAACTTCAAGAATAAAACATGCCGAGCATTGAGGATGCTCATGAACTCCGACATTAAACCAAACAGGGCTGTTAAATGCCGCATATTGGTTAATTAAGATCCATTTAAGATCCAGCGAAAAGTTCTCGGCATCTTCAGAAGAGGCAAAATATCCGTCCTTCAACCCCCACTTGGCCATTGTATCGGCTACACGATCGATCATCTGCTTAGCGCTGTATTCACGATCGGAGCCATTAAGACGTCCGCGAAAATATTTCGATGCCACGATATCGGTTGCGGTTTGAGTCCAGAAAGAAGGAACTTCTACATTAGTCTGCTCAAAAACTACCTCTCCTCCGCCTTTGGAAATTTTTGCGGTTCTTCTTTCCCATTCAATCTCATCGTACGGATGAGTGGAGCTGAACAGACGGGGCCAAATAAAACCAGTTTTATGAAGCCCGTTTCCGGGAACAGCATCAGTAATCGTATTGTCGTAATCGAGTGGCTCGGAGGCGATTCCCATCGAAGTTCCTCGATGTGAACCTTCGCCTTGATATTCTACTGTTTGAAGTTGTTTGCGTTGATATGGATCCATTTTGTTTTACAAAATATCGCCTCCAAGGCGATATTTTGGCCTATTAGAGATGTCTGAACCCGCCCTCTAGGCGAGGCTCGCTCCCCTAGAGAAGGAGCGGCCCGCTTAAAAGCGGGATTTATTCAACTCGAGTGTCTTATTGTTAATCTTACACTCATTACTTTCATTCTAACGCCACTACAAAATTTTTCAAGTCAAAAAAATGTTGATAACCCACTCAGAGACTATACCCAGACTCGGACCACATTCGGTTTCTGAGGCGATTCCAGAAGCGGCTAAAGCATGCTTCTAAAACCTTCGCCTTTATCCAGCGAGAAACCGAATCTTAAGTACTCGGCAAAATTGCAGAACCAAGCCAATTTTGCCTGCGTGTTTCCTCTCTGGGTATAGTCTCTGAGCTCTCAGTTATTTCGACGGTTATCAAAAGTGATACGGAGAGGGTTTGCTTAGTTACTTTGAGGAATTATTGAACATCTGGGATTTACTATAAGATTGCCAATTAAATCTCTATCAAAGTTACCATCTGAATCTTTATTGTAATAGTTACAAGAATAATAATTCCTAAAATACATTGAGGTTAAATATTTATTTTGTCCATTATAGTAACTGAGGACTACTTTTATTTTGTAGGATTCTTCTGGCATTAAGTCTGCAAATGCAAGACGGTAGAGTATACCCTCTTTATCCCTTAAGACAAGATAGAATGTAGGCCCGTGTCCTTCTATGGCTTCGAGACCATGTTTCCATGCAGCAATAATTTTTTCGATAGTAAGGTATTCTCCTTTATGGAATACCTCTCCCGATCTTCCATAAATCATTTGGTGAGGTTCGCCCCAAAGCTCATTGTCTAGTGGCCCTAGATTCGACATACATTTAACATCTTTAAAAGGAGGATAGATTCCTTTTACAAGAATGGCGTCCTTCTCAAGATATAGCTGAATATTTTTTAATTCTGGTGATATTTCAAGAATTTCTTCTGTATATGTACATTCTGGAAAATTACTCTTATACCAAGATGAGTTTATAAAAATTAAAGTTAAAACGATAAATATACTTACCGTAATAGAAACTTTTTTAAGACGATGCCTCATATATTATCAGTATACGTAAAGCGAGCTTTCCTATCAATTTATTCTCCTCCGCAGGCAAGGAGATATCCGAGAACTAAAAAGGATTTACTCAATAATCATAGGTCGAGCGCCCAGCCCTTCTTTTTCTTCGAAAAAGAAGGGCTGGGAGGCAAGTCCCGATTGCTTTGCAATCGAGGATCCTCGATTCATTTTATCTATAAAAGGAATCGGGACGAGGGTTACCTGTGATTATTGATATGTAAATCCTTATTTAGTTAGAGGATATTGACGCAGACGAGGACTGGAGAGAGATTGATGGGAGAAGCGAGCGACTACTTCATTTTTCGGCGAATGAAGGCGGGAATATCAAAATCTTCTTCAGTGCTAACAGCTGAATCCACAAATTCTTTGACACCATTGCCATTACCATTGCCGTTACCAACAGAAATATAGGTGCCAGTTCTTTTATGTTCGGAGGAATTGTCAAATAAGTTCGGTCTTTGCTGGGCTATCGCCGGACGAGATTGTACAGCATGCCCGTTATTGAAACCGGTCGCAACTACAGTAATCTTAATTTCCCCTTTCTTGAGTTTATCATCCAAAACAGCTCCAAATATAACTTTAGCATCAGAATCTATATGCTCGGTAATAACCCTTGCCGCTTCATTTATCTCTGCCATAGCTAGATCAGTACCGCCAGAAACGTTAAACAACACTCCTTTTGCACCATCTATAGAAACTTCCAGTAACGGCGAGTTAATTGCCATTTTTGCCGCCTCAATTGCTCTGTCTTCTCCAGTTGATTTCCCAATACCCATTAAAGCGGACCCTGAATTTGCCATAACGGCTTTTACATCAGCAAAGTCAACGTTGATAATACCCGGAATAGTAATCAGATCTGATATGCCCTGAACGCCCTGCCTTAAGACATCATCAACAATAGCAAAAGATTCCAGCAATGGAGTTTTACGATCAATAATCGAAAGAAGCCTGTCATTCGGAATAGTAATCAGAGCATCTACTTTTTCCCGCAATGAATGCCAGCCATCCTCGGCTATTCTCATTCTCTGGGCACCCTCAAAACTAAATGGCTTGGTTACAACACCAACCGTAAGAGCTCCCATGTCTCTGGCAATCTCCGCAACAATCGGAGCGGCTCCGGTACCGGTTCCGCCTCCAAGACCGCAGGTTATAAAAACCATATCCGAGCCCTTAAGTGCTGTACTTATTTCTTCCTTAGTATCAACAGCCGCCTGCTTTCCGATGTCAGGATTCATTCCGGCTCCAAGACCCTTGGTTAAGCTTTTACCGATATGAATCTTCGTCGGAGCGTTGGTGTTGTGGAGTGCCTGAGCATCCGTATTGACGGCAATAAATTCGACACCATGAATTCTGGCCTCGATCATCCTGGCTAAAGCATTGCCACCCGAGCCACCACAGCCAATAACTTTTATTCTGGCAAATGTTTCAAATGCTGGTTTTACTTGAGCTGTCATAGGTTTAAAAAATTAGTAGTTTAGAAACTGACAATTTATGTATACTTCGTCTTATCATAAAACAAAAAGCACCGCAACTAACAATGCTGTTTCTGTGGATAAACTGTCTATAAAGTAAGGAGCTTTACTGCCTCTATGGCATGAAGTTTTTGAGCCAGTTCATAAACTTACCCCAGACATCATTATTATCAGGAGAGGCTGCCGCCTTTCCTCCATATTCCCCTAACTCGCCGCTCATTCCCCATAAAACGGCTCCCATTGCCACAGAAAATGCCGGATCGTCAACTGTCTCTGACATTCCCTCAAAATGTATAGACCTGGCCATTCTTACCGGCAGACGCAATTTTTCTTTGGCTAGCATGATAATTCCGGGAAGATTAACCCCGCCTCCGCTTAAAACAACTCCCGCCGGTAAAAGACCGGTTTTGGAAACTTTTTTAAGTTCATTACTTACTATATCAAAGAGTTCCTGAGTTCTGGCGTCAATAACCTTTATTATTTGTTTTTTAGGAATTACAAAATTTTTCTCTCCGATAACTTCCGAAAGGTCAAGCTCTCCTCTTTTTCTCAAATCTTCAGCATTAGATGTCGAGCCGTGTTCGATTTTTATTCTTTCAGCAACATCGATCGAGGTTCTCAATAAGACAGCAAGGTCGTTAGTAATGTGCCTTGAACCGATCGGCAAAATTATACTGTGCAGTAAATTAGCTTCTTCATAAACTGACAGGCTTGAAGTGCCTCCCCCGAAGTCTATATTTACAACTCCATATTCTTTCTGATTTTTATCAAGGACGGACAGAGAAGAAGCTATCGGTGCATAGACAAGGCCGGCAACTTCTATGTTATTTTGATTCACACATTTAATAAGGTTTCTCAGGTAAGGGGAAAGGCCATCAATGATAAGGACGTCAGCTTCTAACCGAACCCCTTTCATCCCTAAAGGATTTTTTACGTATTCAGCCCCGTCAACAATAAAGTTTTTGGGAATAACATGAATAATTTCTCTGTTGGGAGGCAGGCTGACAACCGACGCAGCTTTAATTACTCTATCTATATCATTTTGAGAAATTTCATTATCGGCCCTGGATACCGCTATTACTCCTCTTGAAGTCTGACTATGGACATGGAGACCGTTAACCGCTAGGTAACTGCGCTTTATCTTGGTTCCAGCCATTGCTTCAGCTCGCTGAACGGCTGATCGGACATTTTCAATTGTTTCTTCCATATCAACAATTACTCCCCTTCTCAGACCGTTTGAAACAGCACTACCGGAGCCTATAATTTCCGGCTTTAAACTATCGCTATTTACTCTGGCGATAACAACTTTAACTTGAGAGTTACCGATATCTATTCCACTAATTGTGTACGGCCTCGGCATCCAATAATCTCTAAGCTCTAATTTCTAATCTCTAAACAATGTCTAATCTCAAATGTTTTAAATTTTGAAATTAGGATTTTGAATTTGTTTAGGATTTAGAGACTAGGATTTAGAGATTTTAAAAAACTGATAATTTATTCAAAATTCTACCTTCTAAATCGAACATCTCTTTGGCATCCTTTGCTGACTTCTCATGATCATATCCCGCTAAATGCAAAAAGCCATGCACGGTCAATTGTGCCAGTTTTCTTTCTACATCTATATTTTCGCTCTTTGCCTGCTTTTTTGCAAATGGCAGACAGATGAAGATATCCCCAAAGTCACTAGCTTGTGGCGTGTAGCTCGTGGCGTGTAGCTTGCGCAGAGGCTTGTCAGACATCGGAAAAGACAAGACATCTGTGACTTTATTTTTATGCCGATACTTTCTATTCAATTCTTTTATCCGGTTCTCTCCAACAATGTTAAAACTGATGTTAAGACTTTTTTCTTTCAAGTTTAACTCCTTTACTATGGTATTTGATATCTTTTCAAAAAAATCTTTCTTAAAACCCTTATCGGCAGTTGAATTTTGATAAACAAGTTCAATCATTTGTTATGATTTTATCACGAAACTAAAAAAGCCGCTATTTGCGGCTTTTTTAGTTTATTTCATCAATTCTTCTTTTACTAACCGACTTACAAGAGTACCATCGGCTTTGCCTTTGATCTTGGCCATCACAGTACCTATTACCTTACCCATATCTTTAGGGCCAGATGCACCAGTTGAGACGATCGCCTTTTTAATTTCTGCCCTGATTGCACCTTCCGACATCTGCTCAGGCATGTACCCTATAAGGATATCTATCTCTCTCTGCTCTTTCTCGGCAAGCTCGGGACGTCCTCCCTTATTAAACTGCTCAATAGAATCTTTTCTCTTCTTTATCTCAGACGAAACGACTTCGACTACCTCCTCATCGTTGAGCTTACTCTCTTCTTCGAGTTTTACAGCATCGGTTTGGGCTTTACTTAGATTACCTCTTTTCTCAAGCTCTTTAGTCTTAACAGCGCTCAAAACCAAACCCAGCACCATGCGTTTTTCGGCATTTCCTGACTTAAGAGCATCCTTAACATCCTGCTGTAATTTATCCTTAATCACAAATCGTGTAACATGTAACGTGTAACAAAAGATGAAAAAAGAATATTAATTCTTATCTCCCGATACAAGATACATGATATAAGTTACATGGATTATAAATCCAACTCCTGCTTCATTTTTCTTTTTTCCTCCTCGAACGTATCTTCATCATATTTCCCTAGTTTCTCAAGCCTCTTTCTGAGTGCGCTTAGATGCATTCCCATAATAGCGGCGTTTTTTTCTTTTCTCTCGGTTTTCTTTTTTTCTCTAAATCTAGAGCTTTTTGCCTTAAGCAAAACTCCGCTTTGCTGAACAAAACGGTTAAAACGCCTCATCATGCTTCCAATGCTTTCATTTTGTTTTCGTTTGACTTCAACCATACAGAACCTCCTTTCGCGATAATTATCTGCAAGCCGAAGGCGAGCAGCCATAATTATCAGCGTCCGCCGAAGCTTTACGCGAAGGCGGACTAATAACTATAGCCGCTTGCCTTACTTAACCCCGCCCTCTAGGCTTGTTGTAATAAAGTACTATTTTCTAACAATAACTGTTCTACAATAAAGTTTTAGAAGTATGCGACGAGCATAGAGAGCGGGGTTAAGTATTGTAACCAATCGCTTCGCTCTTGGACACTACTTAACAATCTTCGGCCCTAGCTTCTTTCCACCCAACAGATGTATATGCAGATGCGGAACCAGCTTTCCTCCGTCTTCTCCTTCATTCAGAATTAATCGATAGCCTTTTTCAGCAATACCAGCCTTATGAGCTACCTTATGAGCTACCACAAATGCTCTGCCTAATAGTCCATCATTTTCCCCTTCCATAAAATCCTCAAGTGAGGTAAAGTGTTTAGCCGGAATAATTAAAAGATGAACGGGGGCTTGGGGATTAATATCTTTTATTACCCAAAAATCATTATCCTTATATACAATATCCGCCTTGATCTCTCCGCTTACTATTTTGCAAAAAACATCGTCTAGCATGCCGTGATTGTCTGCGAGTATAGCGAGAAGGTATAATCATGAGCACCCCGCCCTCTATGCCCGTTATTCTTTAGTTTATACTCTGAATCACAAGCTTAGAGGGTGGGGTAACTTTTGTTACCGCTCACTACGTTCGCGAACAAAACTTACTTCTTCAATCTCTTCTTCATCATATCTACTACTTTTTCAAGCAACACAGTTTCCTGAATTCCCGTATCCATCTCTCGGATTATAATTGTATCCTCAAGAGCTTCTTTCTGTCCAAATATTAAAGTATGTTTAACGCCCAGCCTATGAGCTATTCTAAGCTGTGATTTTATACTATCCCGGCCGAGAGAAGATTTAACCTCAATTCCAGACTTACGTAGATTTTCAAATAAAACTAAGCTTTTTCTTTTTGCTGCATCACCCAGCTGGACTAGGAAAACTTTGGGCTTCAGTCCTATCTCCAGAACAGAAATTTCATTCTCCTTAAGAGCTAGTATTATTCTATCGAGTCCCATGGCCCATCCGGCAGCCGGTGTTTTTGACCCGCCCAGAAGATCTATTAATCTGTCATATCTCCCGCCGGCAACAACCGTCAGCTGTGATTTCGAATTTTCGTCTGGAATAAATTCAAAAACTGTCCGTGTATAGTAGTCGAGTCCCCTAACCAAATGAGGATTCATAATATATGGGATTTTAGCTTCATCAAGAACTTCTAAAACTTTTTTGAAATGCCTTTTACAGTCTTCATCAAGAAAATCGACTATCGGTGGAGCATCTTTAGAAACTTCTTTACATGATTCTTCCTTACAATCAAGCATCCGAAGAACGTTTTTCTTGAATCTAACCCGGCACTGAGCGCAGACTTTTTTCGTCCGATTTTTATAAAAATCCTTCAGGGTACGGATATAAGCCGGCCGACAGCTTGAATCACCCATACTATTTATGTGGACGTTGTAATTATCTAAACCCAAGCTGTTTAAGAGCTTGTAGGCCAAGAAAATCAGCTCGGCATCGATTATTTCAGAGGCATCGCCGATAGTCTCAACTCCAAACTGAAAATGCTGTCTGAACCTTCCGTGCTGAGGCTGATCATGTCTGAACATCGGACCATGATAATAAAGCTTAACCGGATGAGGCCTGACGTTCATGCCATTTTCAAGATAGGCTCTCACTATAGATGCCGTGCCTTCCGGTCTTAAGGCTAGATCATCTCCGCCTTTTGTTTTAAAAGTGTAAATTTCTTTCTCTATTATATCGCTTCCGGCACCGGCTGAACGCAAAAACAGCTCCATTGATTCAACTACCGGAGTAGTTATTCTTTCAAAACTATAATCTTCCGCTAAGGATTCAGCTCTTTTAAGCACGTAACGCCAGTACTTCTGCTCTTCCGGCAGAATATCATGCATTCCCTTTGGAGCTTGTAATTGTTTACTTTTAGACAAACTGATAAATTAATCTATTTCGAATTACGCATTACAGATTTAAAGATAAATTAATTCATAATTCGCAATCCGTAATTAACTAATAACTAATAACTGGAATTTTAGTCAGTCTATTAAACGGCCATAAGCGCAAAAATGCTTTGCCGGTTATGAAACTCTTATTAAGCTCGCCCCATCTTCTTGAATCGGAACTCTGGAGCCGATTATCTCCCAGAACAAAGTACTCATCTCCATCAAGCTCAGATCTGAGATTACCGATAGTCTGTTGGTTTAAAGACAAGTAATTTTCTTCTAATTTCAATCCCTGTTTAAAGTCATCATTATAAATTGTAACTTCATCGTTTTTTATCTCCACCGTTTCACCGGGAAGACCGATTATTCTTTTGATGAAGAATTGGGATGGGTTCTCAGGATAACGGAACACTATTATATCTCCTCTTTTCGGATCATTAAAACGATAGCTTATCTCATCTATTAACAAGTAGTCGCCATCATGGAGATTATCCTCCATTGACGCTCCTTTTACAAAAAAAGGCTGTACCAGATAGTACCTTATCGGGAGTATTATAGCAAGAGAGATTATTATAACCTTGACCGTCTCCCATATGAAAGCTGATGTCTCTCTGGTTTTGCTATAATCTTCGGTTGGTTCAGGCTCTGCCGGCTTACTACTGTTTGTGGAGCCCTTAATTGAATTTAGTATCTCCTGTTCAGTTGGCATCCCAGTATACTATCACAATTTTGAGGTTATTTCAAACCTGCCATTTTTCGTATTTTGTAACTATTTCCATGTTTCAACAATCCGAGATAAGAGCTTAATGTTTCTCGGCTTCTGTTGGTTTTTAACTTGCTAATCATCCTCCTTTTCGTCGCTGTCCTCAACACTCTGTGGTCTGGAAAATGCACCCAGCCCAAGAAATCAACTCCAAAGAATAGAGTTTTAATAAATATCTTATTAGGATGTAATTTAAGTTGTAGTTCTTCAGATAAAAAGTCTCCGATTTTAATTAATATTTCATAAAGCATATCCTTATCTTGAGACAAAATAACAAAATCATCAGCATAGCGGATATAGTATTTGACCCTTAGCCCGTGCTTAACAAACTGGTCAAACTTATTCATATAGATATTAACAAATAACTGAGAGGTTAGATTGCCAAGAGGTAGACCACGACCTTGAGCTGATAAAAAACTTCGGATAATCCTTTCCAAGAGCCCGATAATACTTTTATCAAAGATATATTTTCTAAGAATCGCTAACAGAATCTGATGATCGATATTCTCAAAGAATTTCTTAATATCGCATTTTAATACCCAGCAGGTTTTAGTGTTATTCTTACTTACTTTTCGGAAGAAAGACCTGAACCTATTTAATGCTTTATGAGTACCCTTGTTTACTCGGCATGAGAAAGAATCGGATACGAATGTTCTGTCAAAGAGAGGATACAAGATTCTATATACGGCATGGTGTAACAGTCTATCTCGGACACTAGCCTTATGAATATTTCTAGGCTTGGGGTCGTTTATATTAAAAGCTTGATATTCTCCGTGCTTGTAGGTATGATTGGCTAAATCTTGATGGAGGGATATTATATTATCCATCAAGTCTAGGGAGAATTCCTGAACATCCTTTCTACTACACTTCCCTTTGATAAATTCCTGCCAAGCCAAAAGCAGGTTATCTAAACTTATTATATCTTCGTAACTATGAATAAATTCAATCCTTCTAAGCCCCCCCCAGCGCTACCTTGCCGATTATTCAGAAGTTGGTTGTCGTTTACAAAATTTGGCATGAGTATTTACCTAGATTTCCAAAAGAATTTAAGTATAATCTGGGCTCAAGGGTGGACATATTATTTATTGAGATAATTGAAAATATTTTTATTGCTCAACATAAGAATAAAGAACAAAAATTAATATATTTAAACAAATCTTCTGACAAATTAGACTTATTAAAATTCTTGCTTCAAATATCTTGGGAAATTAAAGCTTTGGATAACAAAAAGTATATATTGTTATCTCAAAAACTCAATGAGATAGGGAGAATGCTTGGTGGGTGGCAGAAACAAACACAAACCCCATATAAAATGGGGCTGTGAATGAAGAGAGTTTCGAACGAAGACCCAACGATTGTCAGGGCCGAAGACGTTCTGCGGATTGAACCAATTCGTATTGAGCCACAGGTCATCATCGTCGTATTCAACGTTGAACACGTACAGATTGTCGTCGGAATCAGTTAGTGCGACATGCCATCAATACCACTGTTCCTCGAGTACTCTTAGAACTGTATCTTATTTGGAGTTTTAAACTCACCAGCATATTGCACCAAGTATCTTCATTTTTAGAAGCTTCTAGAACAACCATTATTTCTAGCTCCAGAATTCGGCCGCCGGAATCCTTGAACGCCAGCAGATTCGCCTAATATCTAAATTTAATATAACAAATTGGCCCGCGTAGTAAAACTACGCGGGCCAAGGACCAAGAGTCTAAGAGACCAAGAACCTACGACTTGCGAACGAAGACCCAACGAGGGCCAGGGCCGGAGACGTTCCGCGGATAGAACCAAAGCGTACGGAGCCACAGGCCATCATCGTCGCATCCAACGAAGAACACGAACAGACGGCCGTCGGAACCAGCTACAGGCTCCATGGCAATTCGAAGCCATTCTCCTTTCGGCTGATCTTTGTAGGCCAACCGTAGGGCTGGTCCGACTTCTGCCGGACACAGTTCCAGACCGAGTTGACGAGCACGCTCGATGATTTGAGCGAATGTGGCTCCCTCGACAAAACCAAGTTCAGCGACGCTGACGACGACGAGCTCGAGCGTGGTCAGGACCTTCACCAGCTTCATCTTTTTGACGATTTGGCTGGCGAACTCGCTAACCCTGAAACTATCCTCAGTCAGCAGTTCACTGTACGACCTCACTAACCGCAGAAGTCCGATCTGAAGCTTACGCCAAGTTTGGAACGTCGCCTCGCGAAGCATGTTTGCGAGCTTGTCCCGCCATCGATCACCGTTCTCACCGCCCAACTTGTCGTTCAGGTCGTTGAGCAGTCCGCGAGCCTCGCAGAAAGCTATCTTCATAACAACCTCCTTGGTTGTACCAGAGGACCACCGTTATGGCAGTCATAGCTATAAAAATCCAATTTAAGATACTTATAGCTATGACTGCTCACAAGTAGATATTAAAGGTACTTTGTCTTTCAATTATACACCCTTTTGATCAAAAAGTCAATATTGAGCATTTTAGTCTTACAAAATATACTTAAAGAACTTTGAAGCTCTATGATTAAACTTATCATCGGTATCGGAAACCCGGATGAACAATACCAGAACACTCGCCATAATGTCGGATTTATGATGGTGGACTATATCGCTAAGAAGGGAGACTTCTCTGCCGGAGGCGGACTAGCCTCTGGCTGGGAGTTCAATAAAAAATTAAACGCTTTAACGGTTAAGGGAAAATTGAATGGTTCATCTGTTATTTTTGCCAAGCCCCAGACCTACGTTAATAAAATCGGGGAAGCGGCAGCAAAATTAAAGAATTTCTACAAAGTTAAGCCTGAGCAGATCCTAGTGATACAAGATGACTTAGATATACCATTTGGCAATACAAAAATATCATTCGATAGAAATTCGGGCGGGCACAGAGGAATTGAATCCATAATGAGAGCTCTTAAAACTAAAAAATTCTACAGGCTCAGAATCGGTCTTGCCAAACCGGCTCTTCAGAAAGCCAGACAGCAATCAGATAAAAAAAGAGACGAGTTCGTCGTCAAAATGGTCCTCTCCAAGTTCTCCCCTTCTGAGCAGGAGCAAATCAAAAGTATATTTAAAGAAGGCTACGAAAAGTTACTCCAGATATTATAATCCCTTTCGCCCTTCTCATTTTTCATCCAGTCACCTCATCAACAAATTAATAATATATTTCTTAATTTTACCTGACCAATTGGGGACCTCGGTCCGGCCATGCGCCCGTCTACTTCGTAGACGCGGCCGTTCCGGACCACCCCAATTAGGTTCCCAGAAAAATAGCAGAAATATATTTAATTTGTCCGCCAGCTGGCGGATGATTAGGCTCAAAGGATTCAAAATGAGAAGGACTACGGGATTATAGTTTCTTTCGTTCTGCTTAAATAAAGGACTGGAAGAAACAGAATGTGGTCCGAGTCTGGGTATAGTCTCTGAGCGATATAGAAATTTAGACTAAGAATTGAGCAATGAGGAGTGCGACTATGTTCGCGACTTTTATCATCGGGTTGATGGCGGGGCCGGCTGTATCTTTGTACGGGTCACCAACGGTATCCCCCGTTACTGCGGCCTTGTGGGCTTCGGAACCTTTACCGCCGTAATTTCCTTCTTCAATATATTTTTTGGCATTATCCCAAGCCGCTCCTCCGGACGTCATTGAAATAGCAACAAACAAACCGGTAATAATTACACCGACAAGAAGACCACCAAGGGCTTGGGGGCCTAGTAAAAATCCTACAGCTACAGGAAAAACAACCGGAATTAAGGCAGGCAGAATCATTTCTTTAAGGGCGGCTTTTGTAACGATATCGACTGCTTTACCATAATCTGGCTTAGCCGTTCTTGCCATTATGCCCGGTATTTCTCTAAACTGTCTGCGGACTTCATCAACGATAGCCGAACCGGCCTTGCCGACAGCTTCCATGGCCAAAGATCCAAATAAATATGGCATCATTCCTCCGATAAAAAGACCGATTAAAACTCTAACGTCGGCTAATTCGAAATAAATTGGTGGCAATCCTAATTCATTAACTTTCAAGGCGATTTCTTGAGTATAAGCGCTAAAAAGTACCAATGCCGCCAATCCGGCCGAAGCAATAGCATAACCTTTTGTAACTGCCTTCGTCGTATTGCCCACAGCGTCCAATTCATCAGTTACTTTCCTTACTGATTCGGGCAATCCCGTCATTTCAGCAATTCCTCCGGCATTGTCGGTAATCGGCCCGAAGGCATCAATGGCAATAATAATTGCCGCGAGAGACAGCATACTCATAGTCGCAATACCAACTCCATATAAACCCAGTCCGGTCGATATATAAGATAAATAAATTCCGGCGCCTATAATAACTATGGGCAAGGCGGTTGACTGCATAGATACGGCTAATCCGGTAATAATATTTGTTCCATGACCGGTAGTAGATGACTTAGCAATTGATTTTACCGGCCGGAACTTTTTAGAAGTATAGTAATCTGTAATCAAAACCATTAACCCGGTTACTCCGACTCCAACGATCAGGGCCCAAAAAACATCAATCTTATTAACTTGACCATTAGATAACTCACCCAGATCTTTTATGTAAGGCAGAGTGCTAATCATCCAATAGAATATTCCGGCTAAAACACCGGCTGTAATTGCAAGACCCCTATAAAGTGCACCCATTATTCCACTCGGAGGGGGCATTGCTTCGCTCGCGACGGCGCTTCTCGCATGCTCGCTCCTACCTCCCCATAAAGGCCCTAGCTTAACAAATAATGTTCCAACTACTGAAGCAACGACTGCGGCCGCACCGATCAGAAGAGGAAGCTGAGTGTAGCCGGGCTCACCGATACTAATACTAATCAGATTTCCCAAAATCATCACAGAGATAGTGGATACAACGTAAGTTTCAAACAGATCGGCAGCCATTCCGGCATCATCGCCGACATTATCCCCTACGTTATCGGCAATAACTGCCGGATTGCGAGGATCATCTTCCGGAATGCCGACCTCAACTTTACCAACCAAATCAGCCCCGACATCGGCGCCTTTTGTAAAAATACCCCCTCCAAGTCTGGCAAAAACAGAAATAAGAGAAGAACCGAAGCCAAGACCGATAAGTGCCTTAACCTCTCCGGTCAGCCAATAAAATAAAGTTACCGACAAAAGAGCCAGACCGACAACAAAAAAACCGGTTACCGCTCCGCCCCTAAAAGCAAGGCCAAACGCTCCGGCTAAGCCGTGCTTAGCCTCTTCCGCTACTCTGGCGTTAGACCGAACAGCTACCATCATTCCGATATAGCCGGCAGCAGCCGAAGCAACCGCTCCGACGATAAATCCAACCGATGTGGTCATACCGAGCCATATCCAAAGCAATGCCGCTACGACAATGCCTACGGCAAAAACCGTTCTATTCTGTCTTTTAAGGTACGCTTCGGCGCCTTCTTGAATAGCTTTTTGTATCGCCTGCATACTTTCATCACCGGCTGATTTTTTCAAAATCTGCCAAATCAAAAAAGCTCCATAACCTAGTGAAGCAACAGCCGCACCCAGGGGAAACAGTAAAATACTCATCTTGAAAAATTACAAATTCCAAGCACCAAATTACAAATAACATCTAAGCTCCGGTAACCTAAGTTACAAACGATTTGGAATTTAGAATTTATTTATTATTTGAGATTTGTTATTTGAGATTTAAAATACGAGGTCTATAGTAGCCTATTTACAGCAAAAATTCAACTATGCTTTGGGGGTATCTAATTTTTTGGTTTCTTCATTCTCCCCTATCTCAACCACATTCTTTACCCGATCAACCATTAATGAAAGTCTTTTTTCGGCATCGTCATAAGCTGATTTGGAATCGGAAATATGTTTGCCGAGTTTGCGGAAATTTTCTCCAAGCTTTTCACCGTCAGTAGCGATACGGGATAGACGCTGGATTATTTCTTTTGTCTGTTTTGAGAACTGGACATCCTTGAACCAGTGCATAATCGCCGAAACCGACATGGCAAAGGTATTGGGAGAAACCATGAATATCTTTTTCCCGCGGGCGTAGCTTGGTATATCAACATCTTTAATATTGTTTATCAATTCATAATAGACAGTCTCGGCCGGCACGTACATCAAGGCTAAATCGGTTGTTCCCTCCGACGGCAGAATATATTTTGAAGCTATCTCATCTATCTTCTTTTTAACGTCAGAGTAAAATGCTTTTCTGAACACTTCCCTATCCATATCGTTTCCGGCATTGACCATTTTCTCAAAATTCTCCCAGTTAAATTTCGCATCGATCGGAAGGATCATATTATTCGGCAATCTTAAAATAGCATCCACCGCTTCGCCGGATTTAAAGTAATGCTGAGTATCATAAATATCTCTTGAAAAGTACTGGGCCAAAGCCGCCTCAAGCGACATTTCCCCCCACAAGCCCCTCAACTTGGGTGATTTAAAAATATCCTGAAAAGATGTAACACTTTTCACTGAGTCATGCATTTGTTTCATATTCTCGTGAAGCTGGGTCAAGCCCTGGGTAAATCCTTGAACCTGCTGATGAACAGCCAGCGATGCCCTTTCCGAAGACTGACGGCTGTTCTCAAGCTGTTTGTTCATAAGATCAGTAAAAGAATCTAACCGCTGATGAAGAACCGAATAATGGCTGGCCTCGATCTCCTTTCTCCGATGGGTTTTAAGCATGTAATAGAGATTTATCCCCAACATACCCAAAACAGCCAGAGAAACGACGGCAATTAAAATATAGATGGGATTAACTGACATAGTAATACTATTTAAACATATCCGATAGAAATAATAAATGGCTATAATCTGATTTACATATAACTTTTAAAGTGTTATATAGTTGTTTATAATACAATGCATAAAGGCAAAGCGAAAAGTTCACAACTAATCATATTCGATGATGGCACACTCTACCATATTGACCTGAAAAAATCAGATAATATTCCTCATAATCTATTGCTTGTCGGAGCCGCCGATAGGGTTGACTTAATATCCTCCCACTTTGATGAAATTAAGTTTAAACATCAAAATAAAGCCCGTCCTGAATTTTATACAGTAACCGGAACATACAAAGGAGTTCCGATCGGAGCCATGTCTATAGGTATTGGCACGGGCCCGATGGATATTGCGATCACCGAATTACATGCCCTTTTTGAATACGACCATATTTTAGATTCCTGGACTAAGGACATACCAAAAGTAAATATGGTCCGAGTAGGTACCTGCGGAACATCCCTGCCTGAAGTACCCGCTGGTTCATTCGCTATATCTGAGTATGCCATTGGACTTGATAACCTTAGTGCATATTATCCTCTTCCATTTCGTTATTCTTCCGTAGCAATAGAAAGAAAATTCCTAGAAACACCTATCGGTAAAATTAATCCTCTCTCTTATTGTGCCAAATCCAACCCATCAGTAGTCAAAGCATTGGTTAAATCAGCCGGTCAATTTGGCGATATGGATCAAAATTTCTTTAGGGGCATAACTACTGCTTCCCCCGGATTCTTCGGACCGGAGGGCCGGCAAATCGGCCGTATCAAAACCTCTTTCGGACCTAAAGAATTCAGGGATATTATTCAGTCTTTCACGGTTGATAATTTAAAAATTATTAATCACGAGATGGAGACTAGTGTCTTATTCAGGCTAGGATACGAACATTTGAATTACAATGTCGGGGCTATCTGCCTCGTAGTGGACAACCTTGAAACTGATGAAGTTATTACCGGCGATGAAGCTTCGAAGAAAATGAGTGAATGCATTAAAATCGCCCTCGATGCTCTCGTTATTTTATCTAAATAATGAAGTTTCAATATAAATCTCTAGCTTTTGCTAGAGATTTTTGTTAAAACAATTTTAATTCTTTTTTCCACTCATCTATGAAATCTACCGACCTCTCCTTCTCTGAGCGGGCAATCTCTTTTAGCTTTTTTACGTCTGCTGTCCATTTTTGGCCATCCCAGTATTCAAGATTTTTAAAGGCAGTTTTATATAATGCCTTCTCGCCATAGACGGTGCCGATATATAAATGCTCAACGCCACGCTCCTTGGCCTGCCTGGCGCTGTCAATCATAAGCCACATCCCCAAAGACTGGTGGATGAGATTTAAGTCGTAAAAAGAATACCAGAAATGGGACATTTTTTCATCAGAGCATTCAAAATAATAAGCTGACGGCTTACCCTCTTTTTCATACATAACAATATCGCTGATAACGCCTGATTTAAGTATAGAAGTTAATCTATCTGGCGGCATAATGCTCGGACCATGCCTTTTAGAAAAATAATCAACGCAAAAAGACAAAAAACTTTTATTGTCTATATCAAAATCTTTTATGGACTTAGATATTCGCTTGAATTTCCCGTCAAATTTATTTGCGATCCTCCTGTTCTCGCTGGTAAGAACAAAATTCTTTAAAGACACTCTTGCACTTCTAGCTTCGTAAAATACTTTCTTAACATCCGGACTGCCAGAATAAGGAAGATAGCCGGAAGCGTAAATTTCAGATAATTTATCACCTTTTTCATGCAAACAATAGTTGGCATACCCAAAAGAGTATTTTTTATAATTGTGAGCAAGCTCGCTGGAGAATCTTTTCATTGTGGTTATGTCGAGATGTATGAAAAACTTTAACTAGCTAATGGATTTACAAACCTATAAAACATCCTAGTCATCTTTCTTCAAATTTAGAATTGTGGACCGTATCGGGGCGTATAGAAAATTTTGATAAAAGAGATTTATAGGTAACAAGGCTCCATACTTTTGCTAGATTTCGAATATTAAAAACCACCGGCCTAAGATTCAACCCATTCTTCTACTACTTTCGCAAAGAGACTACCATTTATAGAATAATTTCCGTCAGTTTTTTTTACAAAAGTTGTATCTATTAACGGCTGAATAGTGGCCTGATCAATGTCAGCTATAGGAATCTGTTTTTCCTTTATTAGCTTGCCGATAACTAATTTTTCTTCCTTGCTCATAGATCTTGAGTAAACTCGACGATAATTATCTACGGCTGATTGAAAAATATCTTTTAACTCCCAGGTATCTCGCCCGATAATATTGTCTATATCCGACTCTTCATAAATTATTTTATATTCTTTTTTATCATCTGACTCATGACGACCATGATGTGGGTCAAATAAATAATGACAAATATTATTTATTTCCATTGGTCTGCCACCTGTAATTTCATAGATTTTTTGAATAGCTCCAGCCGTAAATTTAATCGGAGTATTTTTAAGAGGCTTAGTGATCAAAAGTTTTACTTCCTCAAAGGTCAACGCCTTAACAAAATGGGTTTCAAAATCTTTAAATATTTTGGCAAATTGCTGCTCAAACTCATAATATCTATGCAAAACAATAGCTAGCTTAATATTTGGATATTTTTTAAGTTGAGCGATATATTCTAAAATTTCCGGTTTTTTGGCAAAAGCTATTACCTCGTCCAAAGATACATACATTGTTTTTCCTTTTGATTCTAATAGTTTATTTAAATACTCAAATGGGTCTTGGTCACTTTCTATCAATTTTCTGTTTTCTTCTATATTCGTTTCAGAATCGGGGCCCTGTAACGTCCTTAGGATTTCATGAAATAAAGCCTTTTTAAAACTGTCTAAAGATTCACTGGAATACATCGCCACATCTTCAAAAAATAAGTCTTTACCATATTTATGTGTTTTCAAAGACCAAACCATACTTGTTTTGCCAATTCGCCAATTGCCTCGAATAAGAACCGGTTTATGGTTATTTAAATCATCGATAATATCCTTTTCCTGGTCTAAACGAACAATACTATCAGCAACCACCCTGGCTTGTTCGTATTTACCAGCCAAATTAGAAAAAAATTCTTCAGGAATTTCTCTTCTAGCTTCTTCAATTGCTAATTGAAAATCAGCCAGATCATATTTTCCTTCTTCTATCTCTTCTTCGGTATATTTAAGATAGCCGGCCTTTTTCTGAGTTGAATAATCCCATTTACTGCAAAATCTGCCGAATTTAGTCAGATACTTTAAAAATGGTCTTATTTTTTCTATATCTCTTTCAGGATCAATACCAAAAGTTTCCTCCCAGAGTAAAGCATTACTTTTTACTTGTTCCTGATTATCTGGTTCTGTTATGTGTTCCATGATTTAAATATAAGTAGATCAACAGAAGTTTTCAAACTCCTCTACGGTCTAGGTATTCCGGCATTTTTAGAAACATTTTTCAGACCGTTGAAAACTCAATTTAATCTATATAAAAACTATGCTACTTGCATAAAAAATTTAAAACCATCAATCGGTGGTGTTTGTTTGAAAAAGTCAGAACCCATTTTGCGGAAAACCCTGATTGACCGCCTCCGCTTCGCTCCGGCGGAACGCTCGGGCGCGGCGGAATTCCCCCCCCCACCGCCGTACCCTCGCTTCTCACATTTCGGCGAAAAAATCCGGCGGCTAATGAATTATAACCAACTAGCTATCATTCCCGCTAGTTGGTTCTCTCGATTTTTGAATCCGTGATCTGCACCTTTGATAATTCGGTAAACCAACTTCGGTTGATAACTTTTTAGTATCCCAACAACTTTTGGCACATTACCCCAAGCATACTCGTCTTTGTCTCCATAGACAACCAAGGTTAGTTTTTTGATAGACTGAAAGTGCCGAAAAAGCGGTTTTGTTGATAATCTCACTTTGTGTAAAACTTCATAGAACGGAAAAATGTTGTAATCTCCGTCTGGGTTTGCGATGTCGAAAAATCCGGTATAGGAGAAGAACTCATCTGGTAATATTTCTTTGATAATTTCTTCTCCGTGCTTTGTTTTGATTTTCTTTTTTGCTTCAGCGAGAAGTTTCCAAAACTTTGATTTTCCAAGAGTATGATAGTAAATACCAGTATCATCGCCTCCGCAAAGAAGAATATATTTTTCGACATCGTTTTTCGGCTTGTAGAAATTATAGACGCAAATTTTATTCGCGCCAGTTGAAGCTCCAGCAAGATAAAATTTGCTATATCCTTGCTTTTTCAGGAAAGAAATCGCTCCGTCAATATCTTCTATACACTCTTTGATTTTCTCGTATGCCATTCCGAAACGCTTCCGCTCATCTTTTTTTCCAACTCTCACATTTAGTTTTTTGATAATGTGAGCACCACGATTATTGAAATACAAAGTCGAGATGTTTTTCTTTGCAAGAGCGTAAGCGAGAGGACGATTTTCTACTTCGTCATAAAAGACGGATGAGCTACCATTACCGTGTAGATAGATAACCACTGCTTTGTCTTTTTTACCTCGGTACAAAAGTCCGGGTAAAGTAAGTCCGTCTTTAGTCCCAAACTCTACAAATTCTGGTTTAATGTTCATATTTTTGATAAGTCGCCATTGATAATAACTGGCTTCACTGCTTCAATCTCTGATTTGTAGTAAGGAATTTCAGGAATTGGATTATACAGAAATATTTTTTGGTCTAACACATGGGCAAAACCGATTTCCATAAGAGTATTTCCGCCGATGTAGTTTTTGACACCATGTTTATCAAAATTCATCACTAACACAGCGTCAGCTCCTTGCATTAAACGCCAAAATTCTCTAATTGCGTCTAAATTATTTTTCTGATGAATTTTGATAGTTTCTTTCTCCTCATCGGTTTTGCCGATAAAAGGATCAGCTAAATTTGTAACAAAAGCACTATGTCCGCGCTTAATAAGCTCGTCTCGGGCTTCAAGCATTTTTTCTGTATATTGCATACTGCCGATAATTCCAATTTTCATATTTATTCTTTAGTTTCTTCCTCTGCCGGGGTATCCGTTGAAGGATTTTTTGAATTAGCAAAGATTGATTTCATCTGACCGAGAACTCCCTCGCTAGACAATGGTTTGATTTAACCCCTAAACTCCGTCCTCGGTTCCAAAAGTTACTTTTTCCTACTGGTTTATGGTATGAACCAAACAAGGGATTTGGAACCGCTAAATTAGGGCTAATTTACTCGATAAATGAGCAGTCGTCTGCTGATTTATCACACGTTGTGGACCTGCGGGGAATCGCACCCCGATCTCCCGCGTGCAAGGCGGGTGCTCTACTATTAAGCTACAAGCCCCTGTACAAAATTAATCGATTTATGCTATATTTTATCACAGATTTTTGACATTTGCCAGAAGAAGGGGGAACTTAAAATGATTACAGTTACCGAAAAAGCTGCAGCTAAACTTAAAGAGCTTATCGCCGAAGATAAAAAAGAATTTCTGCGTGTTGCCGTAAAGGGAGGAGGCTGTTCCGGATTTCAGTACCACATGGAGCTAACTAGTGAAAAAGATGAAAACGATAGTGTATATGAACCGAATGGAGTCAAGGTTATAATTGATCCTATAAGTATCCGCTATCTGCTTGGCTCAGAAATCGACTATTCAGAAGAGGTTGTCGGTGGAAAATTCACTATCAAAAACCCAGGCGCCAAATCAACCTGCGGATGTGGAGATTCATTTGAAACAAAATAAACAGCGACTTCAAGACCCCTAATTTAACATAAATCCCTAAGCACGATGCTAGGGATTTTATTTACTTAAGAAAATGGAACTAAAACTCCTATACTCCATATCAGGTCCAGAAAATCTGACAACTTCTTCCTTTCATATTTTAATCTTCCGTTTCCGGTAAGCCTAACGTCTCTGACATTATAGTGCCAGCCCTTGATTCCTAAATTGGAAGCAACATTAATATTTTCTATAATATCGTCAATAAAAAGACACTCCTCGCCCTTAAGACCCAAAAAATCAAGAGGTCTTATCCACGATTCCGAATCAGGCTTAGCTACCCCTTCTTCACATGAGATCATACTGTAATTGTAGCCGGAAATAACTTCCGGATAATTCAATCTCAAATAATTAAAGTGGAAACGGTTCATATTGCTGACAATTACCGTCGCCACTCCTTTTTTTTGCAGTTTATCTCTTATGGCCAGCATTTCCCGATCTACGGTAATAGTGTCTTCAATAAGATAGAAAAAGTCTTCAAAATGAACATCCTTAAGTCCAAAGGCTTCCTTAACCCGGTTAAAAAAATCTAAGTCGGTTAGCTTATCAAGGTCGTAGTCAATAATTATATGTCTTTGAGATCCAGAGAAAAGCTCATGCGGTTCAAGGCAATTTGTCCGGTGCTGTTTGATGAAAGAATAAAACCTCTCAGTATCAAACTGAACCAGCACGTTTCCGCAGTCAAACATCGCACATTTTATCAATTTAACCTCCTTGCGGCTTAGTAAACGCTAATTTTTATGAACTGTTAACTATGTTACCTTATAATTACTAACAAGCAAATACACCTCACTAATATTTTTTGCTTCCATAAGTTTTGATCTTAATTCTTTAGCTCCTGGCCAGTGTGCAATATATATTTTGAAAAATCTTTTTAGAGTGTCGAAATTCTTACCGCCAGTAGACGGATTCCATAATTTCTCAAAGTTATCACAATGTTTAAGCAGTAAACTGATTCTTTCTTCGGGCTTAATTTTTTCCGAGTTAATCTTTTCGTTAAAAAACCACGGATTGTTGAATACTCCCCTGCCAACCATAATACCGTCTAGTTTATAATCCTTGGCATTTTGTCTGACGTCAGCCATATCTTTTATGTCGCCATTACCAACAATTAAAATACTGAGGCCACGAGCCATCTCTGATATTTTTCCAAGCTCATCCCAGTGAGCCGGAACTGATGACATCTCCTTGCGAGTACGGGCATGAACCACCAGAGTGGCCAGATCCATCTCTAAAAGGTGCGGGATCCAAATATCGGTTTCGATTTTGTTGTAGCCCAAACGAGTCTTTACCGAGATAGGCAAAACATTCCCGGAGCCTTCTTTGGCGGATTTTACCAACTCTTCGGCTAACTTTGGATTTTTGATAAGCGACGCTCCAGCTCCCTGCTTCTCAACCGACCTATCGGGACAACCCATATTAATATCAATTCCGTCAAAACCCATTTTGACTGCCAGCTCAGCGCATTTTCTCATATGGTCCGGATTAGCAGTAAAAAATTGAACTACAATTGGTCTCTCGCTCTTTTCAAAATAAAGTTCGCCCTTAAATTTATCGGGGCCGATCGCACAAATTCCATCGCAGGATATAAATTCGGTATAAAAAACGTCGGGCCTGCCAGTTCCCGATATCATCTGTCTAAACGCCCAGTCAGTAACATTTGCCATCGGCGCCAGTACGGTGAAAGGTTTATTTAATTTTCCCCAAAAGCCGTTATTCATTCCCTTATCATATATTTAAATCTTCATTTTACAAATAGCAGTTTTATTGATATTATTTCATCAAATTTGGGTGCGTAGTTCAGTGGTAGAACGCGTCACTGATAATGACGAGGTCGTAGGTCCGATTCCTACCGCACCCACCAACAACAAACTCAACGGCTTCTTTGAAGCCAGCATGCGGGACGCGCGAAGCGCGTCCCAATGGTTTCCGCCTGAATTTCGCCCAGAATGCAAAGGGGAATTCGCCAAAAATGAATTCAAATCCGGCGCGCTGGCGCGCACTGTTTTTTCGCCAAGGAGGAGGTTCGAGCCAAAGATTTCTTTGGCACAGACCTTTTTAGCAAAAAGGTCTGAATCAGAAGCAATTTTGTCTATATTCTGTGCGACTTCTAACCAGTTTTGGAAAGGTTCGAGCCAATCATTTTGCTTGTGTGAAAGATTGTAGATTTCTTCTTCGAGCGACTTCTTTTCGGATAACAATTTTCCTTTTTGTAAACGATAATCTTCTCGGTCAATTACTTGGTCTAAATATCCGTTAAGAAGTCGCTCTAGCTTTTGCGACAAAGAAGAAATCTTTTCTTGTTTCTCTTTCACGCAAGCAGTCAAAGACTGGGCGGATTTTCCGTGGTCTTGCAGAGCAAGACGATTGAGTTCCACCGCCCAGTCTTTAGGCAAAGAAACTTTTTTGATTTCGGATGATAACTGGCGATTTAATTCTTCCTGTCTGATACAAGGTTCTTCACATTTCACGCTTTTGTTTTTCTTCGTGCAGTGATAATAGACATATTCGTGAACATTACCATTCTGTTGTTTCTTAACCTTGTATTCGCCAGTTATCATCATTCCGCATGAGGCGCAGGAAATGAGGCCGCAGAAAGGTTGAGGGTCGTTTAGGGGCTTCCTGTTGGGCTTACCGCGGAGTTTCAACATTTCCTGCACCTGATCAAAAAGTTTCTTTGAAATGATTGGCTCGTACTTTCCTTCGTGAAGCTCGCCACCATATCTAAATAGTCCAGTATAAAATGGATTTGAGAGAATAGAAGTCGCACGGGATTTGTGGATTTTCTTTCCGGTCTTTGAAAAAAGATTGTGCTTCGCCAAAAAGTTTGAGACATCTTCCAGTCTATTGCCACCTTTTACATAAAATTCAAACGCTTGCCTGATAACTTTAGCTTTCTTTCTGTCAACCACAACAGTTTTTGTCCGTGAGTCGTTGATATATCCGACAGGGGCAAGCGTTGGATAATCACCATTTCTAACTTTTTGGCGAAGTCCTCTTTTGGTATTTTCGGAAAGAGAATCCACATAGTATTTGCTTTGCCCGAAAGCCATATTGAGCATGAACTTACCCTGCGAACTACTATCACACCAAAATGTTGGGAATTTTAGGCTCGCAAGTTTTTCAGTGTCGAGGAGATAAATTATTTTTCCACCATCAATACTATTTCTTGCGAGACGATCCGGATGCCAAGAGAGGATAGAATCTGCATCGCCCTTTTCGATAGATTTCATCATTTCATTGAAAATAGGACGACCTGGAATTTTAGCCGATTGTTTTTCAATAAACTCAAGGGCGATGTTCAGATTTTCTCTCTTGGCATAGTCTCGCAATTCTTGGATCTGTGCCTCAATACTCAAAACTTGCTTGTCCTCGACATCGGTCGACTTGCGAGCATACAAAAAGAATTTTTGCGATGATAAGTTTTGCATAATGTGTATATTGAAAATTAAAAACTTAAATGACCACCCTTGGTGCCCCCACTAAGATTGCT
>Ga0209541_10002516_pt1 | contig 34610 bp, 36 predicted proteins | sample RifCSPlowO2_01_FD_184027 | JGI IMG/M metagenome (GOLD analysis project Ga0209541, IMG submission 184027) | Groundwater microbial communities from Rifle, Colorado - Rifle CSP2_plank lowO2_0.1 (SPAdes) (version 2) | ecosystem: Environmental > Aquatic > Deep subsurface > Groundwater | place...
TTCCGAAATTAGCCGCAATGCGGGAAGGGCTGATTATTTATAAGGTTCAAAAAGGAGATAATCTTTCCCGCATTGCGGCTAATTTCGGAATTTCTTTAAACACGATTTTTTGGGCCAACGAAAATTTAAAGCCGACCCTGCTCCAGCCGGGACAGGAAATTCTTATTTTGCCGGTAACCGGAATTTTGCATCAGGTTCGGGATGGAGAAACATTGGAATCCATAGCCGTTAATTACAATATCGCCGTTGACAAAATTTTAAGCGCCAACCCTAATTTTAATCCGGTTAAATTTTCCGCCGGCTCAACGATTATTATTCCCAATTCTAAACCGGCCAGCAGAAGCAGTTTGGTTTCGGCGGCTAATTTGCCGAATTTCCCCGGTTATTTTGCCATTCCGACTACCGGCTGGAATTGGGGACAGCTTCATTATAATAACGCGGTGGATATTGCCAATGCCTGCGGAACCCCTATCTATGCTTCGGCCGAAGGTTTGGTAATTGAAGAATCATCTTACGGCTGGAATCAGGGTTACGGAAAATATATTTTGATTGAGCATCCGAACGGCGTTAAAACTAAATATTCTCACACCGGCAAAAATGAGGTTTTGGTTGGCGACTATGTGGTTAAGGGCGATTTAATCGGCTATATCGGCAATACCGGCAACACTCACGGTCCAACCGGCTGCCATTTGCATTTTGAAGTTATCGGGGCGAGGAATCCTTTCGCAAAATAGCGCGGCTGAATTTTATAAAATAAAAACCCCCGACAATCGTCTGTCGGGGGCGTTTTGATTACAATCGAATTTCTTTCAGATGTTCGCCGTGAAATACTGGAATTCCGAGCCCGAGAGCGTTTACTCCCCGCTCAAAACCGGCGTAGTTTTCGTCATCGCCGTGATGGCCGATTACCGCCAAAAGTTCAGCCCCAAGTTTCGGGCAAAGTTCTTGAAAACGAGCCACCCGTTCCAGTAATTTTGGGCCTTCGTCATGTCCGGAAAGCCCGAAGTGTTCCACCTCACAGCTTACCGGCACCTGTTTCTCAATATTTTTTCTAAGATTTGAGTCCCAAGTATTCAGCTTTACGGTTCTTCCTTTTTCTATCCGTAAAACTTCCTCGCCGACGCTTCCCGGAAACATATGTCCGGTAAAGACAACGGTTGCCTTGCGATTGGGGAGGATTCTTTCCGCGTGTTGGACACTGCGTCCTTTATCCAGCATTGCCGAAGAACTGACAATCGGAGAAGGATAAGAAAGGCCGCAACAATTACCAAGCGCGGTTTCTATGCGGTGCCGTTCTTCGTTTTCATGTTCTTCTTGAGGTGAACTTCCATCTAGTTTTTTATAAAGGATTACCAGTTTTTTCGCGACAAACTCTTTCAGTTTAAAGGCAATATCTTGTTCGCACCAGGTGTTTTTGGCGTACATTTGGCAGAAATCTTGAATCAGTCCATCAACGTGAGGAATAATTCCGGCGTCAATCAGTAGTTGAATAACATCCGGCCCCTTGGTGGCGAAAGACGGCAAAAAGGATTGGATTCTTTTTTGCGCGGTTTGTTTCATAAGGGCCTGAAAGTCCTTTTGGAGTTCGGGCATTGGCTTAGGCAGAGCCCTATTTCCATAAGTGGTTTCCGTAACCATTACGATGGATTTTTCTTTGAGTTCGTCGCCAAAGAATTCTTTTGGCGGCAGCATTACTCCTTTTACCAGCGGTTGGTCGTGTGAGCTGATATCGCCGGTAAAAAAGTAGGCCGGCCCTTTTTTTGGAATAAGAAAAATCATAGCCGCGCCGCGCATATGTCCGGATGAATAAAAACCAATTCTGTTTGAGCCCACCGAACACCAGCCGGGCTTTGGTATCGGATGAATGCGGCGAAAAACTTCATAAATGTCTTTTCTGTTATAAGGAAGCGGTTTGGCCCCCCCACCTTCTTTTTCGGCGTTCTTTTGGTCCTGAATGTTTATTTTAAGAGCGTCATTAAGAATTATATATGTGCCGGCCACGCCTGGTTGGGTCATTAAAATCACCGCGTTAGGATTATTTTTGGCAATAGTCGGTAAGTTGCCGCAATGGTCCAAATGGCTGTGAGTGACAATAATTAAATCAACCGGTTTTTGCGGAGCAACCGGAAAATAATTTTCATCCTTTTTATTATTTACCAGTCCCATTCCGGAATCAACGATAGTGTTATTGTTGACCAAGTGGCCTGTTGCGCCCGGACTGCGTTTTTGCTCCCCTAACTGGGTATACATTTCTTTTCCTCCGTATTTTCCGTATGCGGTTTGCAAAGAACTTATCTGAATGCGTTTTTAGCGCGCTCGGATAAATTCTCTTACATAAAATTTGAGCCCAGCCCGGTTCCAGTTCTTGCGAACTGAAACCGGGTACTGGGCTTTGGTCTTAGAGCTTATTTGCCCTTTCCTCCTTTGGACAAAGTGACTGGCCGTCCCAACCCCTTCTTAAGCTTTTCGCCCATCTGGTTCGTCGCTTTCGCTTCGGGCTTTTTGCTGCCTCCGTTCGCCGGTTTGGGGTTCTCGGCTTTGGGCGCCGGAATCACTTCGGGTTTCTGGGGTTCGGTCGGAGCAGGAGTCACCACGATGTTCAGGGCTTGGCGAGTCCCTTCGGGCAACGCCTGCTCCATATTGAGCGGCGGCGCGGTTGGGGGGAGCTTTTCGCTTTTCGGCTTGAGGAGTTCGGAAAATCCCCCTTTCACCTTTTTGTAAAGGTGAATCAGTCGGTTGGCCTCGTCATTCTTTTTCGCATTGACGAGAGCGCCGATTTTCAAGTCAAGTCGTGCCAGTCCGAACCGTATCATCTCTCCGTACTCATCTTTTGAGTTGGGCGTTTCGCCGTCCAACGCATTGAAGAGTTGTACGAACAGAGATGCGGTGTAAGCGCGGGGCATGAGCACTTTGACGCGGGAATCTTCCCGTGCCTTCTCGCTCCCGAACTCTGCCACGAACGCCGCCTGTAGGCTTTGAAGCGCGTTCTTCAGTCCACTGGCGACTTGCTTGTTCCAACAATCATGCGCCTCCACCCACTCCCCGTTTTTCTTGACGGGCGTTCCCTTGACCACGGGGCGACGGATGATTTCCTGCCGAACATGGAGCGCGAACTCTTTTATGTGGTCCACGCTCGTGAGTAGCGGTATCGTTTCCTTGCGGAGGTTTTTCAGCGCCTCGCTCTCGGCGGCCTTGAGCTTCGTAAGCTCTTCGGGAGATACTCTTTTCTCTGACGTCACCAGCGTTACGTACGCTTCGGATTGCCGGATCGCGAGATCCAGAATCCTGTTTTTCTCTTCTGCTTTCATTAACCACGACATAATTACTTCCTCCTTGCCCATTGGGCAGTCCGTCGTACCTTGTCGTTGCTACCTTCATCTTTTTTGATGTAATTGGTACTGTTGTAAAGATAGCATAAAAAAAGACCCTTGTCAATAAGCCGCGACGGCGGCTATGGCAAGGGTCTGGTACTGTCAATACGGAAAAGTTTTGGCAGTTTTTAGGAATTCCGGAATGTCTAATTCGTTGGCGTGAGAAGTGGTGACTACGATTTCCTGGTTTTCGTTTTTTGCGACGTCAATTCGGAGGTAGCCGTACTCATTTTTTTGCAAGGACGGCACTACGGACAAATGATATTTCACGAAGAGCGGATTCCAAGCCGGAGATTTGGAAAAACAATCAAGATTAAGATATTTTTCTCCCTCGCTCGGATCTTTCCTGATATAAAATGGTTCTGGTTTTTCCGGACGGGATTCAAACATCGTGAATCTTCCGAATGCCAGTCCCGGCGCTTCCGGACCGGGAGATTGCCGGAAATTCAATTGCTGATTAATTTTTAATTCTGTCGGCAATGTCCCGAAGGTAATAGTTAGTGGTTGCGCGGCATCGGGATTTAACAGAAGATTTTCAAAAAGATTAACGTCATTGGTGGTTGCCGGATGTCGCACGAAAGCATAGCCGGTTTTCTCCCAATTCTTAGTCAGGGAATCAATTTTTTCTTCTTCTTTAATTCCGAATTTCGGGTCAAGCGATATTCCGGATAAATTTTCCGTTAAAACCTTTGTTTTTAACCCAACTTTAAGAGTTTTGGCAATAATGGATTGGAACCATTGTGGAGTTTTTTTGACTGCGGCTTGTTCGGGCATTGCGTTGTCCTCCTTATATGAAATTTTCAACTCCCCGTATTCTGTGAGTATTATATACTAAGAATTTTTTTCTGTCAACACATCAACTACTTGACGATCGTTTTTTAGTTGAGTAGAGTAAGAATTATATAATAGTCCTATGTATAATAGCCCAAGGAATAAAATAAAGAGGATTTTAGAATCTCTTGAGCATAAAGCGCTTACTACTGCAGAGATTTTAGAATTAATGTTGCCGGTATCAAGCGGCAGTTATAAAGTGACAAAAAACCTTTTGGGATATATGGATGAGCCTAGATTTGATTATCAAAAATGGAAACGGCAAGAACAAAAAAGATTTTATTCTTTAATTTCAAAACTACGCAAAGACGGCTTAATTAAAAAAAGAAAGATCGGTTCGGAATTGTGGAATTTAACTTTTGGCGGCATTAAAAAACTGGTTATTTTAAAAGAAAAAAAATTAAACTCTTTGCCAATTAAAGAATACAAAAAAGAAAAAAGTAAGGATCTAATGGTGGTGGTATTTGATGTGCCTGAAAAATTTAAATATAAAAGAATTTGGCTTCGTGGACAATTAAGAACTTTGGGGTTTCGGCTTTTACAAAAAAGTGTTTGGATAGGCGACTTCCGGCTTCCAGAAGATTTTATTCACGATTTACGAGAATTAGGATTACTGCCGTACACCCATATTTTAAAGGTCTATAAAACCGGTTCTATTATTAATTTTTAATAGTTAAAAATAATTCACGATACTTTTTGGGTTTTTAGGCGCCGGTTTTTATATAGGGTTATAGTCAACTAATTTACGATCGTTTTTTAGTTGAGTAGTTGACTGTTGGAGGTGGTTTTTGGTAAGCTATTTTTAATATGTCGCATTTATCGGAAAAGGAATTACAAAATTTAAAAGAGCAATTAGAAAAAGAAGCCGGAGAAATTGAGTCCCGGGCGGAGGTCAATAAGCGGTCGCCGGAATTCGGAAGCGATACAGAAACCGATTTTTCCGAAGAAGCGGATGAGGCCGAAGAACAAAGCAACCAGCTTGGCGTTCAGCAGGCGCTGAAAGAGCGGCTGGCGGATATTGAATTGGCGCTGGATAAAATGACCCGCGGCGAATACGGTAAATGCGAGAAATGCGGAATGGATATAGAGATAGAAGTTTTACAAATCAATCCGGAGTCCCGGCTGTGCAAGGCCTGTAAGGCCGTATAATAGGAATCTGCAAATTTATGAGCAATTTATCCAAAGTATTTTCTGCCGCCTTGGACGGCATAGAAGCGAAATTAATTGAAGTAGAGACCGACTTAAATGTCGGTCTTCACAGTTTTACGATTGTCGGTTTGGCGGATAAGTCGCTTTCGGAAGCGAAAGAAAGAGTTAATTCGGCGTTAAAAAACAGCGGCGTGAAGCCACCCAATAAAGAGAACCGGAAAATCGTTACCAATCTTGCGCCGGCGGATTTAAAAAAAACCGGTTCGCATTATGATTTGGCGATTGCCGTCGGTTATTTGCTGGCAACCAAGCAGATAAAAGAATTTGATGCCAGCGATAAAATTTTCGTCGGAGAGCTGGCGTTGAACGGGACTTTGCGGAGCGTGAGCGGAATTTTGAATTTTGCCAAATTAGCCGGAGCCGGGAAGTTCGGCAGTATTTTTGTGCCAAAAGAAAATGCGGCAGAAGCGGCTATTGTGGACGGCGTTAAAGTCATACCAGTCGGTAGTTTGTTGGAATTAATAAATCATTTGGAAAGCCGTTCTTTAATTAACGAACAGCCAAAAACTGAAATCCAGCCGTCTTGGTCTTCTGCCCATCATTTGGTGGACATAGCGGATATTAAGGGACAGGAAAACGCCAAGCGCGCGCTGATGATAGCGGCCGCCGGCGGGCATAATTTGTTTATGCAGGGCAGTCCCGGCGCTGGCAAGACCATGCTGGCGCAGGCGCTGGTTTCCATTTTGCCGCCCCCGGACTTGCGGGAAATTATTGAGATTACCCAGCTTTACAGCGCCGCCGGCCAGCTTAACGGCCAATCGTTTATTAACTGGCGGCCGTTCCGTTCGCCGCATCACGGAGCATCTCCGGTAGCCGTTGTCGGCGGCGGTTCTAATCCTAAACCGGGCGAAATCAGCTTGGCTCACCGTGGCGTGCTGTTTCTGGATGAATTGCCGGAATTTCGGCGGGATGTTTTGGAGGCGCTTCGCCAGCCGTTGGAAAGCGGCCAGATTACCGTGTCCCGAGCAAAAGACACAGCCGTGTTTCCGGCTAAATTTATTTTGGTTTCGGCGATGAATCCCTGCCCTTGTGGTTTTTATGGAGACGAAGATGTTTCGGCTGGCTTAGGACAAGGAAAAGAATGCCGATGTTCCGCTTACGAAGTGTTTCGTTACCAGAAAAAGGTTTCTGGGCCGCTTTTGGACCGGATTGATTTACAGATTAATGTTCCCAGAGTAAAAGCGGAGGAATTGCAGAATAAAGAAAGGAATTTGGAATCGGCGGAGGCGATGAGGAAAAAGGTTAAGCAAGCCAGAGATATTCAGAAAAAACGATTTGCCGAGTTGGGCGAGGATATTCTGATAAATTCGGAAATGAGTTCCAAGCTGTGCGATGATTTGATTCAATTGGATAAAGAGGCCAACCAGTTTTTGAAAGATATTTTAGAAAAATCGCTGATATCCGCTCGCGGCTACTACCGAATTTTAAAAACCGCCCGCACCATTGCCGATTTGGAAGAATCTGAAAATGTGGCTATGGGTCATTTAGCCGAAGCGTTCCAGTATCGGCTTCGCGAGAATAACTAATCACTCGTTACTTATCTGTCATACAGCAGATAGGCAGTTTGTTTGGGTTGGTATTGACTTATTTTTAGCATTAGATTACAATTTTTCTGATACTTTGAAAATCTACGGGAGGATAAAATGGAACGAGTTTATAAAATTTGGTCTAAATTAGAATTTATTTTAATTTTAGCAAGCTTGGTAGGATTTGTTATTTCCTCTTTTTTAAAGATGGAATTCCTTGCATCGGCATTTTTTTGGGGCCTAGTAGGACTTTTGGTGCTATCAGTAACGTTGGAAAAATTTATTGTAGAAAATGCGCTGAAAAGAAAATATTCCTTGCCGGTGTATAGTTTAAAAGCGGTAATTGACGAGTTGTCGGAGGACTCGGTTTTGTATAAGTGGGGTTTAAGAATGGGCGATGTGGTGGTAAGAGTAAACGGAGATGAGCTGGAAAACACCTTTTTATTTGATAATTGGTGGCAAGATAATGATTCTGTTACTCTTGCGGTCCTGCGCGATAATCAGGAATTACAAATCACCGTTAAAAAAGAATAGTCCCGACCTTCGGGACTTTTTTATTTATTTTTTAAACCACCGGAATATCTTCTGTGCGGTAATTAAGGGAGCACTTTTTTTATTCCGTCGTAAGAAGCGCTGATAATCAGTTTGTCGTCCAGCCAGGAATAATTGAGAGCGGCGCTTTTTTGGGAAAAGGTCTTATAACGGGTTGCCGTTCCGTTGGCTTGGCCATTTTTGAAATCGGAAGTGGCGGCGCCAGGCGATTCAACAAAAAGATTGGATAAGTTTTTAGATGTTTCCAAAGCGCGTATTTCATTTTGCGCTTCCACGATGCTGGAATTAAAGTTGATTTTGAAAATGTATAACGGCCAAGCGCCGTTTTCGTCATAGTAAAGCGCCGCCGTAAAATCGTCTTCAAAGATATCTTTGATTTTTTCCGCGGAAAATTCCGGCAATAAAGACGATAAAACGGCTGACGACGGGATTTGCCCGTTAGAATTATTAAAAATAATTTCAGACAGCGAGCCGTTCGGCAGATTCTTTTCGGCTTCCTCCTTAAAAGCGCCAACAAGCGAAAGCAAATCAACTTTAATCAGGTCTTTTTGCGCAATCGTGTCAGAAGCGAATAAAAACGATTGGTGCGGATTAACTGCTGGCAAAGTTTCTTCCGGCATCGTCTCCGGAGCCGTTGCTATCGAGGTTTCTGTTGTTTCGGGAAGGGTTACAATTGGCGGTGGAGGAGATTGCGTTGGAAATAATTTAGGGAAGAGCACAAAATAGCCGAAAAATCCTATTCCGGCGGCCACTAATAAAATGCCAGACCAAACCGCGATTTTTTTAATCCAGCCGCCTCCTTCTTCGGCAATGGTTACGGTCGGTTTTTCTTGTTCAAATTTTTCCGTTTTTTCTGTTTCCGTTGGCATCATTTTAGGAGTTGCTACGGAGGGCAATGGTGGCGGCGGGAGCGGACTGTATGGTTTTGGAGAAGGAATTTTTTCGGTTAATTCCGGAAGCGCGAACGGTTTTGGCGACGGGTTAGCGCCGCCGGTTTGTTTTAGGGCGTCCATATCGGATTTCATTGTTCGGACGGTTATTTCCGGAGGCGGTGGAGGAAATGGCGGAGAAGATTCCATCGGCAAATTTGCCGGCGGTTCCGGCGGCTGCCATTTTTTATTAGGGTCATCCATAAATTTATTATAACATATTGAATTATCAAAAAACTCCCGAAAGGAGTTTTTTGATTTTGCCAGCAGACAAAATTATCTGTTTAACTGTTTTATAGAAAGTCCGATTTTGCCGTTTTCTTTTTTTACGATTTTTGCCCGAACGATATCGCCTACTTTGACGACATCTTCCACTTTTTTTACAAATCCTTCTTTAAGCTCGGACACATGAATCATCCCGTCTTTTCCCGGGCCGAATTCCAAAATGGCGCCGAAGTCAAGAATTTTAACTACAGTTCCTTCCACGATATCGCCAATCGCGTATTCTTTCATTATGGCCGATACTTCGTCGTAGGCCTTCTGGCCGATTTCCTGATTGCTCGCCGTGATAAATACTGTTCCGTCTTCTTCTATATCAATGTCAGTGGCGCCGGTTTTTTCAATAATACCGTTGATTACTTTTCCTCCCGGGCCTATTAACTCCCCTATTCTTTCCGGGTCAATATGAAGCGACAGAATAGCTGGCGCGAAAGGCGACAATTTTTCTCTTGGTTGAGATAGGGTTTGATTTATAGTTTTTAAAATATGAAGGCGCGCCTTTTTCGCTTGTTCCATTGTCTTAGCGATGATTTCCGAAGTCAGGCCTTGGATTTTTACGTCCAATTGCATGGCGGTTACTCCTTGTTCGGTGCCGGCGATTTTGAAATCCATATCGCCATGATGGTCCTCCGGCCCCTGAATATCGGTCAGAACTTTATATTCTTTCCCGTTTTCATCCATCATCAGTCCCATGGCGATTCCGGCCGCCGGCCTCCGAATCGGCACGCCAGCATCCATTAGCGATAAACTGCCGGCGCAGACGGTTGCCATCGAGGACGAGCCGTTAGAAGAAAGGATCTCCGAGACCAATCTTATGGTGTAAGGAAATTGTTCTTTGGGAGGCAGAAGCTGGCGCAGGGCTTTTTCCGCTAAGGCACCGTGGCCGATGTCCCGGCGTCCGGGTCCGCGGAACGGCCTGATTTCACCGACAGAATAAGGCGGAAAATTATAATGCAGCATAAACCGGCGCTTGCCGGAAAATTCTATGGTCTCCATTAATTGCTGGTCGCCGGGGCCTCCGAGAGTAGTTAGCGCCAATGATTGGGTGTTGCCGCGGACAAAAAGCGCCGAGCCGTGGAGCCGTTTGAAAAGTCCGGTTTCGGCATAAAGTTCCCGAACCTCATCCAGTTTTCGGCCATCCGGTCGTTTTTCTTCTTTTAATGCCTTTTTGTGGACTAATTGATTTATTTCTTCTTCAAAAAGAGTGTCAGCGCCGGCGATTTCCGATTCGGAAAATTTCTTATCTGCCAGCATTTCTTTCAGGGAATTTTTAAGTTCGCCGATTTTATGTTTCATTTCTATTTTATTCGGATGGAATACGGCCGCTTCCAATTTATTTTTAAGGAAGGAACTCACTTCTTTCTCCACTTTTTTATCCGGTTCCGCTACGGCCACTTTTTCTTTTTTCTTTCCAAGCTCTTTAATTATTTTTTCCTGAAAATCAACTAAGTCGGAAATATCCTTCTGCGCTTGTTCAAATCCTTTTAAGAGAGATGATTCGTCGGCTTCGTCGCCTTCCAACTCAACCATATTAATCCGATCTTTGGTTCCGGCAGTAAAGGCCTTAAATTCAACGGGTTTTTCTTTTAATTCGCTTATTTTGGGATTGATTAAAAATTCTTCTTCGCTTTTTATTTTGGCTACGGTTACGCCGGCCACCGGTCCGTTCCAGGGGATATTGGATATTCCCAGAGCGGTTGAAGCCGCAATTAAACTGATAAAATCAGGGTCATTTTCTCCGTCATAAGAAAGCGTAGTAACCACTACCTGCACTTCCCGGCGCGTTGATTGGTTGAATAATGGCCGGATGGTCCTATCAATAATTCGGCCGCTTAGAATTGCTTCATCCGAAGAACGGCCTTCGCGCCGCATAAATCGGCTGCCCAAAATTTTTCCGGCGGCATAGAATTTTTCTTCATAATTAACCATTAAGGGAAAATAATCTCCGGCCTTGTCCTTTTCACTCATTACGGCGGTAGCCAGCACTGCGGTATCGCCGTATTTTCCAATTACTGCCGCGTTTGCCTGTTCGGCAATCCGGGATATTTCTAAAATTAGCTCTTGGCCGGCGAACTCTGTTTTGTATTGTTTACGCTCTAAATCCATATTTTTGCTTATTTTTTTAATAATGTTTTCGGCAGTTTTTCTAAATCAATAAATTCGTCCGCCGCTTCCCGAATTTTTCCGGAAGCACTTCGCCCGAAAGCGGCCACCTCCACAGTCCGTCCCCGCCCCCATTTCAGATATTCCACCAGTGGGACAAAGTCGCCGTCGCCGGTAACCAAAATTATCACATCCAAAAGGTCGGACATTCTGATAGCGTCCACTGCCATTCCCACATCCCAGTCGGCTTTTTTCATTCCTCCCGGATAAACTTGCAGGTCTTTACTCCTTAATTCCAAACCATTTTTTATTAAAGCGTCAAAAAACGACGCTTCCGGAGAAGAACTTTTTTCATTATTTTGGTATGAGCGGGGGCGGGGCGTTTCCTCCACTATGCCTTCGGACTTGACCACATAGGCAATGGCGGTTATCAATTGCCGTCCGGCAATCAATTCTTTCATCAATTCTTTGTAATTAACCCGCGCCTTGTATAAATTTTTAGAAGAGTGGTAAAGATTTTGGATATCAACAAAAATTCCTACTCTTTGATCTTTTCTTCGCATTTGCTTTAGCGACACTAATCTACGAATACATGCGAATGATACGAATATTTTCTAAATTAGATATTCGAGTCATTCGTGTGCATTCGTGTTTTTTGTGCCGCCTTTATTATTATTTTTTTAATTCCAGTTTTTTAATGACGCCTTTATAGCTTTTTTCGTTATTTTTCTGCAGATAGCTTAATAATGAACGCCTTTTGCCGACCATTTTCAACAAACCCCGCCGGGAATGGTTGTCTTTACGGTGTTTTTTCAAGTGTTCGGTCAGGTCGCTGATTTGTCTGGTTAAAATAGCCACCTGAACCTCCGAAGAACCCGTGTCTTTTTCGTTGACTTTGAATTCTTTGATTATATTTTGTTTTTTTCTGGTTGTCAGCATTATTCTATATTATATATTAAGTTTCGGAAAAAAGCAAGCCCCCATCAGATTTACCGGTTAAACCGGGATACTGAGTGGGGGCTGTTTGTCGCTTCCGCGACGATTTGTGCCGTTAGCGGAACTAATATTATTACTTTTTGCGGGCGTTCTGGGCGCCCATAGCTAAGCAATGTTTAGTTCGCTCGGCAGAGCGTTATAAACGCTTTTGTGTTCGGGCGGGGATTTTCTACATCCTTATTCTGTCAACTAGGGCCATGTCATGACGGCTCCTTGCCCGGGCGGCGCTCGGCGAGTTGGGCGGTATCGCTGGATGCCGGAATAAACCAGCCCAGCTAAATTATATTATAGCATACCGTAATGTTTTGTCAAGTTTTTGCACCGGTTCATCTGTCGCAAAATAATTTTATAAAGTATAATTAAAGATGCAATATGATTATTAAAAAACTGATAAAAGAATATTTGGATTATCTGGAAATAGAAAAAAACCGTTCGCCGAAGACGCGGGAAAATTACGGGCGGTATTTGAAAAAATTTATCGCGTTTTCCGGCGTAAAAGAACCGGAAGATATTTCCGCGGATTCCATAAAAAAATTCCGCGTCGCGTTGGCGAGGGACGGCGGGATGAAAAAAATTACCCAGACCTATTATGTAATCGCTATCCGGAATTTTTTGAAATATCTGATTAAAAATGATTATGATGCTTTGTCTCCGGACAAAATTGAATTGCCGAAAATCGCGCGGCGGCAGATTGAGATTGTGGAATACGGCGATTTGGAGCGGTTTTTAAGCGCTCCGCCGCAAAATACTTTGCGGGGTCTGCGGGACCGGGCGATTCTGGAAATGTTTTTTTCCACCGGCCTGCGGATTTCCGAGCTTTGCAATCTGGACCGTTATATAAATATGAAGCGGGATGAGATTACGGTGCGGGGCAAGGGCGAGAAATTGCGGGTGGTGTTTTTGTCGGCTCGCGCCAAAGCCGCGGTTAAAAATTATCTGGAAAAGAGGACCGACGCCTTGGAATATCTTTTTGTGAGTTTGGCGCGCCAGACAAATCCGCTTAAGGAGCCGCGAGTAATTGGAAAAATTACGCCTCGCGCGATTCAGCGATTGGTGGATTATTACCGGCGCAAGGCCGGAATTGCCAAACGGCTGACTCCGCATCAAATCCGGCATCAGTTTGCCACTGATTTGTTAATCAACGGCGCGGATTTGCGTTCGGTGCAGGAAATGCTTGGGCACAGCAGTATTTCCACCACCCAGATTTATACCCATGTGACCAATAAAGAATTGCGCAATGTGCATAGAGCTTTTCACGCCCTTCGGCGGCGCTCAGGGCAGGCCCCCAGAAATACTTGACAAATTTATATGGTATGGTATAATGTAAATAATCAGGCGAATCAAGTTAGCTTGATAATTAGTTCTTTGGAGGCGAATTATGGAAAGTCCGAAGGAAAGCGAGAAGGAAATCAAGGGAGAGAATCAGGACAATCAGGAGGGTGAATCGTCGGGGGCGTCGAGGGTTTTGGTCTTCAACCGTAATAAGTACGGAGGAAATCCCAGTTACATTTACGCGCTAAGTCCAAACGGCTCGATATTCACTCCGGCGGAGTTGAAAGAGATGCTCAACAACCGATAGATTTTGCCGCCACCTCCGAAGCCCGGATTGGTTTAACTAATCCGGGCTTTTTGTTTTGGTGCGCTCGAGAGGAGTCGAACCTCTATCGCAAGATCCGCAATCTTGCGTCCTATCCGTTGAACGACGAGCGCAAATTATACGAAAAATTATTTTTAAAATCCTATCATTTTTGATATGCCGTCGGTTAAGGACTCTTCGTATTCCACTTCTCCGAGATATTGTTTTAAAAAATTTTTGATTTTGGAAGCGTTCTCGCCCGCGAATAAAATTTTAATATAAGGGTGCAGTTTGGATTTGGTCTTAAAAATTAATTTGCCGGCATCACCATCCTCTCCGGCTCTCTCTATTATGTGAAAACCCTCAAAATCCTCATATTCATAAAATTTCATCGTCCCCAAATGCAATCCCTTTCTATCCAGTTTAAACCTTATGTTTTCGGGATACTGCTTAGCCCAGAATATTAGCATTGTCTCGGCCATAACTACAAATATCGCAAAAAGGATATTTCCCATAAAAATCGCCAGGAGAAAAATCAGGGCGGCGGCAATAATGCTTGCCCAATACCAATCAACGCTTTTATGGCGATATTCAAACTCCGGCGCTTCCCAAATAATTTCCGTTGATTCTGCTTCTTTCATGTTTTATTTTTTATAAAAGCCGATTGAATGATAATTTCCAATAATTGCGGGAATTCAATTCCCATTTTTTTCGCCTGTTGCGGCAATAAGCTGGTCTCGGTCATCCCCGGAATGGTATTCAGCTCCAAAATATGCAGTTTGCCGTTCTTTGACATTATCATATCAGTTCTGGACATTCCGGAACAACCGAGAATTTTATGCGCTTTCAGCGCCGTAAACCGGATATTTTTAATAATTTCCTCCGGCAAATTTGGCGGCGTAATTTCGGCCGAACCGTTAGCGTTATATTTTGCGTAATAATCAAAAAAATCGCTTGTTCTGGGAATAATTTCCGTCGGCATTAAGGGTATTGACGCGCCGTTGATTTCCAGCGTTCCGCAAGTAATTTCCCTTCCTTTTATATACCGCTGAATCAATACCGATTCCGAATACTGAAACGCTTTTTGGAGGGCGGGCTGAAAACGAGCTTTTTCTTTAACAATGCTTATGCCGACGCTGGAACCAAGATTGGCCGGCTTAATCACTATCGGAAAATTCTTAAAATTTTCCGCGACGGCAAATTCAAGATGAATGTCGTTCGGAATAGCAGTTAATGACTCCGGCACCAACAAGCCATTATTCGCCAGCAAAACCGCAGTTTTTTGCTTATCCATCGCCAAAGCGCTTGCGATTGGCCCGGAGCCGGTGTAAGGAATACCGAAGGTCTCCAGCAAGCTTTGGATTTGCCCGTCTTCGCCGTACTCGCCGTGCATAGCGATAAAAGCGACATCGCATTTTTCTTTTAATTCTTCCAGAGTTATCGGCCAACTGCCGTCTTTTCCTATTTTTACCGGCAGAGCGTCAAATTTTCTCCTATCCAGATTTTTTAAAACCATCCCGCCGGTTTTCAGGGAAATTTCATGTTCCGAAGAATGGCCGCCCATTAAAATTGCCGCTCGGATTCTCATCTTGTTATTTTAACACTTTATCTGAATAAATTTTTTTTAAATAAAACTCTGCGGACTAATAGTTCGGCAAGTTCACTACAAACACCCCTAGTTTCTTTATCTCCAACATAAATTTATGTGGGGGATTTATATTTCAAGCTTCGCCAAGTCGGACTTGGCTTCGTTTGTCCACCACTATGCTATGGCATAGTGGTGGACATGCCCACTATTCATAGCTTAAAGTTTATGATTGTAGTAAGGTATTTCGGCGTATAAAAATACCCTCGCTCTGCGAGGGTATTTATCAATAATCTTTTACGCGACGGGATTCTTTCTTTTTTGATTGATGCTGTTTTTCTTTTAGCCGTTTTTCTTTTATTCTACGGGGGGTCTTGGTTGGTTTTCTTTTTGGCTCTGTTTTTAAAGCCGCGTTAACCAATTGATTCATAATCCCAACCGCGGCAATTCGATTCCGGCTTTGAAAACGGTTTTTCTGCGAGGAAATTTGCAATTCACATAAAGCATTGAGGCGATTTTCTAATTTTTCTTCCAGCCGCTGTTTTTGTTCTTCGCTTAAAACCAGCGACTGGCGAAAATCCCAGCGGATAGTCGCTTTGCTTTCCACTTTATTGACATTCTGGCCGCCGGCGCCGGAACTGCGGCTGAAAGTGAATTTTAATTCGGATTCGGGAATTCTGAACATTTATTTCATCATAATTCAAATTTCCGTTTTACGGCAAATTTCCGGATTTCATAAAGAAGTATCGCCGCATTGAATCTTTATCTTGTGATTGAAGCGGCCAGTAATAATCGTGTTTGTCGTAATTGGTAAAAACAAACGGCTTCTTTTTCATATAAAACAGAAGATACAGAAGACTATTGCCCGGCCGGTTCGGCCGTTGCCGTCCGCGAACGGATGAATCATTTCAAAATCATAGTGATAATCAGCCAGCATCGCCAAATTTTGAATTAAATTAAATTCCTGCCAGCATTTTTGCCAATTCTGAATATTTAAAATCAGCCGGTTCATAAACGTTAGCGCCCTATCCGGAAACGGGCAAAGCCGTCCGCCAACCGTTACTTCAACATTGCGGTAATTGCCAATCCATTCCGGCCTTAATTTAAGGTCTGGCCGTTTATGCCTTGCTCCGCCGTAATCATTCCCTGAACTTTTTTAATGTCTTCTTCGCTTAATAAATGGTTTTTACTTTTCGCCAATTTTTCCAAATAAAGAACAGCTCCGACATGACCGTCAATTTTTCCGTTTCTTAATTCTTTCCGGACAAAATCCGGATCGTCTTCTATGCCCTCAATCAAATCCGATTCCGCGATAAAATTTTTCAACAGCTCAATTTTTTTCATCTCCGCCTCCTTTCATTTTTCATATTTTGGATATCTCCAAAATATGGATTTAACGGCAGAAGCCGAATCACATTAAGAATAACTTCGGCGTTCTGCCGAGGTATTTTCTTCAAAGTTTTAAGAACGCCGGGATCAATTTGTAAACCCCAGCTTTTGGGCGAGTTCATGATAAGAAAGGGTTTTTCCCTTATGAAGATTTTTTTCGGCTTGTTGAAGCGCTCTTTTTTGGGAAGTAGTTGGGCTGAATTCTTTAAATTTATTTAACTGCAACAATGCCTCATATTCTCGGCGAGGAAGAACTACTAAATCGTCTTTTTCTGCTAATTTTTTAGGGATAGTAACAGTATTCATATATTTATCTTAACATACTTAAAATGAAAATTACATAGGGGGGATTTTAGCAGTTTTGGGGCTGTCCCAGCAATGTGTCTCGGTCGGGAAAACGATTATTGTGCAATTATTTTTAATGTAATTTTTCTTAAATTATAAACTTAACCCACATCGGTTTTTTTATTTTTTTTAAATGTTCGGTCGCCCAGTTTAAAGTATTATTCTTAGGTGAGTTGATTATCAATACCGCCTGATTCGCCCAGCGGTTTTTTCTTTTTAACAAAAAACTTCGGGTAAATTGAAATTTTTTACATCACCGCTATTCGCTTTTCTCAATTGGTTTAAGTTTACCCGGGCTTAGGCGATAGAGTGGACTTGTAGTTCCTGACTTATCAATATCACTTATTACATATAAGCCTTTTGCCTTGAGGTAGTCTATGATTATTACTTTCCTGCCATCAGTTGTTTCCATAAGACTCTTGTTTTCAAATTCCGGTTCTTGGTTTGCGTAAGAAGTTTTCTCAGTATCTTCTTGAGGCATTTCAAATTTTCTCATTTTTCAATTATAATACTTACCGCAAGTAAGGTAAACTAACCCCTCCCCGCCTGCTTGCCCGACTATGGCAGAATGCCTGCTTACCGGCAGACAGGACGCTGAAACAAAATTGTTTGTATTGAAAAATAATAGAGCGAAAATACGGCTCTGTTATTTTTCATTTCTCTCGAGGCACTCCCGCCTCCGCTAAAGCTACGGACGGACAGGCAGGTTGCCACTTGCTCGTGGTTACTCAAGTCATGCCGATAAAAAAATGTATTGGCGGGGAGTCGTAGAGGTTATCAGAACTGTATTCCAACGGGAAAATAAATATATTTATATACCAGATTTAACTTTGCAAATATAAATTTTTCTATAAAATAGCCATTAAACCCCAAACTAAAGCCAGGACCGCCCAAACATAATTGAACCACTTCGGCCAATTAAAGGCAGCGGTGAGCGCGATGCAAACCGCAAGGAAAATTGCTCCCCCGCCAAAAAAAGTATTCATGCATTTATTATACCATAAATTATCATTGATATTGATTATGATAAAATAAATTTATGGCTAAAAAAAGCATTATCCTCATTGCCGCAGTCACGCTAATCGTGACTGCCCTTGGAATCTTTTCCAATACCGGCAAAAAATTACTAGGCTCACCGCTAGCGCAATTCTGGAGCTGGAACCAAAAAACTGCCAAAGATAATTGCCAGCTTAAGCCAAAACCAAGAGAATTTTCCCACCAGCCCTATTACACCGGCCAGCTAATTGACGCGCATATCCATATGCCAGTTTCTTCCAGTATTGTAAGCGCGGTGGGAAAAAGAATCGGTTTTAAAAACATGCTGGCTTTTGGCGGAACTTTAACCCTTGACTACCTCGCTTGCCTTTTTAAAAGCGAGGGCATATCCCAGACAATCGGGTTTTTCATGACTACCAGATTTTCTACCTGGCAAGAACTTACTGCGGTCAAAAAAGCAACAAAAAATTATCCGGGCAGAATCGCTCCCTTCTTTATGCCAGCACCATATTCCATTCTTAGAGTAAAGCCAAGCGATGTGAGAAACACGCTTGATAAAAATAAAGGCCTTTTCAAGGGCATTGGAGAAATAAAAGTTTTTGATGGCACTAGTCTTGATAACCCCTACTTCATGGAAATGTTTAAAATTGCTAGCGATTACAATTTAATAATTATGATGCATCCTTTTCAAGACCATCGCCCGACAGTAGAAAAAATTTTAAAACAGCATCCTAAAGTGAAATTCTTGCTGCATGGCGGCAAAGATGCAGAATGGATTATGGAAGTGATGAAGGATTATAAAAATCTTTACTATTCGCTGGACGCTGATATTGTTTCTCTTTATGGCTGGGAGCGGGGGCATGCCCGAAAAGAGCCGACTAAAGAAGAATGGCTGAATTACATTAGAAAAAACTTTGATTCTGTTCTTAATGAACAGCTTAGAGACTGGAAGCCTAAAATTGAGGCCTATTCGGACCGGTTTATGTGGGGAACTGACCGCTGGTATGCCTGGCATTTTGATTATGAAGTTGGCGGTTTATTGGAAGAATACGGCAGAACTTTTATTGGAAAACTCGCCCCGTCTGTCCGAGAAAAATTTGCTTATAAAAACGCAGAAAGATTACTAAAGCAATAGTAAATATGAAAAATCCCCGAGTTCGGGGATGCTAATGGTCAAGGCGGCTGGGCGGCAATACTCGGACTGGTTCTAACATTCTTTTACGTTCTCGCTCTTGCAAACGTTTAATTTCTGCTAAAAACTTTTGCCAGGCAAAAAAATCATCCTTATGCCTTACTACGACAATTACTTTTTTAACAGTTAGCCAATTCCAGTCTTCTCTCTGAACACTAATTAATTCCAGGGTAGTATACGCCTTGGAATCTTCTTGCAATAAAACTTCTACCAAATCAACATTTACCGAAATATCTCTCAGTCTTTCTTTAATTATTGCATCTTTAAAAAAGACTAAACTGTTCGTGGTAGCGATACTATAATCAACTGATTTAAATGCAACGCTGGAAAATGATACTTCTTCGGCTTGCGCATTAAAAACGCAGACCATCAACCAGATACCCAAAAACCCAGAAATTATCTTTTTCATAACTGCCTCTTTTAAGGGACTGAGGACAGTATAAAAAGAAATCGCCCGAAATTCAAGTGCTAATAAAAAAATTTGGCGTCTTCTTCTTATAAATTACATATTCTTCGCCATATCTTTTAATCAATTCTTGTTCCTCGTAATAAGCAGTAATGGCAAATGCCAAAAAGAGGTAAAGAGAAAACAAAATTAAAGCAGGGTAGCCAAATAGGAGACCAAGCCCCAAAAACCAAAATGGGTGTTCAGTGTAACGAGGATGGCGTGCATATTTGTATATACCGTCAGTAATAAGTCTGTCTTTTTTTGTTTGTACCAATTCGCTGCTACCAAAAATTCTTCTGGTGCCTAAAGCCCTGGTAGTAAATATTTCAATAGTTAAAGCGACTGCCAAAACAACAAAACCCGCTAACTTGGCAAAAACCCCCTCAAATTGATTCAAAAATAGTATTTGGTAATTACCGAACAACCAATAACTGATAACTAACCAACCAAAAATAACTGCCAATCCCGTGATTACTTTTGTAGCGGCGAAATTCCATTTATTTTTTAATACCAAAATGTGAATTACTAATATGGCCCAAGGAATTGGCGCAAAAAATCCCATGAGTGCTGCCAATAATCCTTCTATCATCATACTAATTAATTATACTATGACAGCGAAAATCAATTAAAACTGGTTACCCCACCCCGCTACTGTCAAGCAATGGTGGATCGGGATAGAGCTCCTATTATAAAGAAAATGTATGAGAAGGTGGCGTATGAAAAATGGAGCGGCCGAAAAGTCTATCATTGGCTGAAGTTTGATATTAATTTCAAAACTAAGGGGAATAAAAATCTATCTCTTAGCAACATTTATATTATTCTTCAAAACTCATTTTATTACGGAGTCTTTGAATATCCGGAAAAAAGCGGCAACTGGTATACAGGAAAACATACCCCGATTATTACTAAAGAGTTATTTGATCAAGCGCAGGAGCAGTTAAAGCGAGATCGGATTGTCCGATCGGAAATCAAAGAATTCGCTTTTACTAAATTAATGAATTGCGGATTGTGCGGCTCCGGCATTACTGCCGATGAAAAGTTTAAGAAACTGAAAGATGGCACTACCGTAAGATATGTATATTATGGCTGCACCAGAGGCAGAGATCTTCATTGCAAATGCGGTTATATAAACGAAATAGATTTAATCAAGCAATTTGAAGAACTCATTGAAAAAATTGATATCGATGAAATCGGAATAAAAGAAAAGATTAAAGAGGAAATTGAACGATTCAAGGGATTTCAACGAGTAGCAACAGGAATCAAGGGGAAAGTGGTCGTTGCAGACATTGATATACGGAATTACGCAAAATATGTTTTACGGGAAGGAAAAGATGTTGAAAAAAGAGAGTTGCTGGGATGTCTGAAGAGTAAAATTGAATTGAAAAATAAAATTATTACCTTACTATGATCCTTATTTGCCGTACTTACTATATTTTTACTTCTTTAATCTCTAACTGAGTTTTCCCTTCTTTTTTAGGTTGTTGAAAATTAATAAGGAGGCCGTGCTTGATTTTTAAACGTTTCATATATCCCTTTATCTGCGCCTTTTCAGAAGCTCCCATAGAACCGCCAACTGCTTTAAGTTCCAAAATAATCCGACTCTTTCCAGAACCAATAATGATATCCGGATATCCTTCTCCTACGTAGTGATCTTTATATTTTAGCTCAACCGCCCGCTGGCTTTCGTATTTCATTTTTGCTAAACGTAACCCAACCTGCATTGATTTATCATAAACATCTTCTGAAAACCCGGAGCCTAACGACTTATAAACATCTTTTGCTATTTTTTTAATTTTATTTAGATTAATCATATTTTTATTTTAAATTTAACGACCCCTTTTTATTTTGTATAGCTTTTTTAGAAATCATATTTTACAAAACGTCTTTTAATTCTACCGCATCGTCTTCATCAAGGCCGGTTTCGTCCATCAGATCTTTTACTTCTTCTGCCCCATCTTGATCTAAATCATGATTTTCCATTAACTCTTTAACATCTTCATCCGGCTTATCTTTTTCCTTATCACCCGCTTCATCTGTATCATCAAATAATGGTTTAGGCATAAATTTATTTTTCCGAAACAAGTGTCGGAGTCAAATATTTTTCAACAAGAGCCTCAAATTTATCATAAACAGCCTTATCAATTTTCCAGGAAGTTTCTTCAAGCAAAGATTTACAAATAAGCGAATTATTTTTATCAAAATATGGTTTGGTGGTGATTCTAAAATATGGTTTTTCTGTCCTATTAACAATGATAATTTTTGCATCCCAAAACTCTCCGATTCGTTGAAGGCGTTGCCGATCCTCCTCGTGTGGATTCCCATCCCAACGAAATTTTACTTCAAGAAAAATAGGGTTGCCATTGATATCAATCACGATAAAATCAGGAATTGCCCGTATTCTTTCTCCGGCATCACTATGACGAGCGAAATTTTGCTGAATCTGGGTGAGATTTTGAAGAATCGCTTCGTATCCAAAGCGATAAACCGAATTCCCAGACTGCTTAAGTAGGTCCTCAACTAATGTCTCGGCCATTCGGCCCTTAAGCATACTTTCGGGATCAAAATTATTTTGATTCATAAATTTATTTTACCGCTTTTTAATTTTTAAGCCAAATTTTTGCTTGATTTTTTGTTGGGATCGGGATATTTATCTTTAAATTTTTTAACATCATTATATTCAATATGAAAATCCGCGGTATCATTTCCTCTTATTTTCCCGTCATGATATTTTTTATATTTTTTACCAAATATTGATTTTGCCTCTTTATCTGAAAGAATGTAATAATTTGCATGGCGGTTTTCTAACCATGCTATGACATCAACAAAAACATAGAATAGATTCAGATTAAAATCGTTTTTTGAAAATAGAGATATGCGTTGCTTCCCCTCTTTATCAATCTTAATTTTACAGAAATTCCCTGCTTTTTGTCGAACCCATTTAGGCCTCCTATCCAACTTCGATGCCGGCGTCGTGGTTGCTTTTGCGTCAAATAGCATAGACTTTCTATTTAATCTAAGCTCAATGTCCCATCCCTTGTTAGAACTACCAGCATAAACAAATTCACTCTGGGCAGAACAAAGTTGAGTCTCATATTTTGCCAATAATCGTTTCAAAACTAATAATTCTCCTATAAATCCTCTATCAAAAGGTTTTCCGCATAAGCTTCGAAATTCCCAACAATCATCTAATACTTTCTTGATTAACTTTTCCCATTTTTTAAAATCCTTATTTTTCATAAATTATGATGCGGGAATATAATCGCGATATAATGCAAATGCCTGATTATAGATTCGCTCTACATACTTCTCCGTATCTTGTTGAGAGTACGAATTTCGTAACAGAAACAGACGAACGTCAGCGCGGATGCGCGCTTTGATATTCTCTTTATTAGTCCAGTCAATTGTAAGATCTCGTCGGATCATTTTCACCAGTTCTTTAACGATTTGTTTTAGCACTCCATTGGCTTTTGTCCCATCTCCATTCATTATAAGTGCATCATAAAATGCCATCTCCTCTTCGCTTAAATCTAATTTTTCACCGACTTTTTCCACCGTTTTAATTTCTTCTGCTAATTTTAATAATTGCTCAATAACCTTTGCGGAATTAATGATATTATTTTCATATTGCTCAATAATTTGTTCTAAAAGCTCTACTAAAGATTTGTAACGAATTTCGTTTTTGCGCATACGGATACGGAGTTCGTCATTCAATAATTTACGCAATATCTCAATTGCCACATTTTTAAATTTTATATTCCGCACTTCTTCCAAAAACTTTTCATCAAAGATAGAAATTTCTGGCTTAGTTTTATCTTTCATCGCGAAAATATCAACCACGCCCTCTGCGGCAATGCTTTTTGAAAGAAGCTCACGTATTGCCGTGTCAATTTCACTGCCAGGCATAGGACTCGGACCGTTGGTAATAGTTAATTTATTTATAGCGCGCTTGAGGGCTTGAAAAAACTCAACATCACTTCTAATTTTTACCGCTTCGTGATGCGGCATCGCTAACGCAAATAACCGCGACAATAACTCAACTTCGGTTAAAAACCGTTTCTTCTTCTCCTGATTTATTCTTTCGCCAACTCCTTCACTAATTACCATATTGATTGCTTCTTGAAACAAACGCGCAACCTGTGAAGCGTCTTTCTTTTTCCAATTATTATAATCTACTCCATTTAACATCGCGCACACCACATCATATTTTTCCTGCATCCCATTTAATAACTCCTCAATCGGAAACATTGCCTTTTTATGCACATCAGAACTATAGATGCTTAACGCTTTCTTCAAATTGTCCGCAACGCCAATATAATCAACAATCAAACCGCCCGGCTTGTCTTTATATACCCGATTTACACGAGCGATTGCCTGCATCAAAGTATGATTTTTAAGTGGTTTATCTATATACATCGTATGCAAAGCCGGCACATCAAAACCGGTTAACCACATATCGCATACAATAACTAATTGTAATGGGTCGTCCGGGTTTTTAAATCGCCGCTCTAATTCTTTGGGGTCTTTCTCATCTTGAATTTGCTCACCAAAATTTTCTGTTTTGGAAATAACGACGGCTACCTCTGGCGCGTTTTTCATTTTTGAAATCAACTTATACATTTCTACTGCTACGCGCCGACTAATGGTTACAATCATTCCCTTGCCTTCCAAACCTCGATTATTAAAATGCTGAATAATATCTTCGGCTACTTTCTGCAAGCGATCTTCAGAGCCAACCGCTTGCTCAAGACGCGCAAACTTGCGCTTCATTACTTCATTCTCCGCAAACTGCGTTTCTGCCATTAAGTCGTTCCATTCTTCATCAATAAACTGATTTGATAAATGAAGCGGTACCAACCGGCCTTCATAAAAAATCTTCACTGTCGCGCCATCCTCCACTGCGCGGTTAATCGGATATTCGCTAATATGCTCGCCAAATACTAATCGGGTATCACGATTCTCTAAACTAATTGGGGTTCCGGTAATGCCCATAAAAGATGCTCGCGGCAAAGCCATTCGCACATTGCCGGCAAATTTCGCGTATTGCGAACGATGCGCTTCATCTGCGATAATGATGATGTTTTCTCTATCTGATAATTCTTCATAATTTTCACCGCTAAATTTCTGAATAGTGCTAAACAAAAGCTCGCCGCCCGCAGTCCGCAATTTCTTTTTTAATCCTTCAACACCATCTGCCTGTTTCGCAAGCGCACCGTAACCGGTTCGTAAGAATGTTTTATATAACTGATCGTCTAAATCATTGCGGTCGGTCAAAAATACAAATGTCGGGCTTTTTAAATCAATCAACTCTTTTGCTTTATTGACATAAAATACCATTGAAAGCGATTTACCACTTCCTTGCGTATGCCAAAAAACACCTATCTTTTTATTACCGCGCGGACGCGCGGCGCGTAACGTATGAATAATCGCTTTGTTTACGCCGAAGTATTGATGGTAAAGACACATCTTTTTAGTAAAGGTATTGGTATCTTTTTCACTATCCGCCTCAAACACAATAAAATTACGAATAATATCCATTAACCGCTGTTTATGAAATACACCCTTAATCAAAAGTTCTAATTCGCTTGTTCCAACTGGATGCTTTTCATCTTCACTTTCAATTCCTTTCCACGTTGCAAATCGCTCCCAAGAAGAACTTATAGTCCCATGCCGCGCCTTCAATAAATCACTTACGGCCATAATTTGGTTATATTTAAAAAGGTCAGGAATATCTTTTTTGTAATCTTGTAATTGCTGGTAAGCGCTTTCAATTGTGCCGCTTTCAGTTGTTGGGCTTTTAAGTTCAAATATTGCGACCGGAATACCGTTAACAAATATAATTACATCCGGTCGGCGCACCCGTTCCATGCCTTGAATAGCGAATTGATTAACTACTAAAAATTCATTATTAAGCGGATTTTCAAAATCAAATACTTTTACTAACCTACCCCGCTGCTCGTCACCCTCTTTTACTTCTACGCTAATTCCTTTTGCCAAAAGTTCATACACATTTTTATTAGCAATAATTAAATTCGGATGCTCCATCCTAATGATTTCTTGCGCGGCTCTCTCAATCGCCCTATCTGGCAAATCTGGATTCAGTCGGCTCAATGCACGCTTCAACCGCGATACTAAAACTACCTCGCGGTAAGATTCGCGTTCTTTTAAAGCCATTTCCGGCGCAATATCTCCGCCGAATTCATAATCATATCCCTCGCCCTTGAACCAGTCTATTGTTGCTTGTTCAAATGTGTTTTCGTTAATTTTAAACATTAATCTTATAAATTTAATTTTTCTTGTTTACTCAAAAAGTCATAATCGATAATTTCTATATGAACAGGAATGTCATTTTTATATCTGACTTTAGCTTTAATTTTTATATGTTCATTGATTAATTCCTTATATGAGTTTAAATTAAACTCTCCTTTTACAGACGTTGAAACTCTAGATGGGCCATTGTCTATGTTAAATCCGAAATAATTATTTTTTTGAGCATCTAAGTCTAATTTCCTAATAATCCCCTTCAACTCCTCTTCAAATTCTCCATTTTTTAATAAAGGATCTTCGATGCTTTCTCGATCGATATTCTGTACGATATTTTCTTTTTGAGAATAGTTAATATTTATGTTAACTGTTCCTTGATTATCTTGAATAACAAAACTTTCTTCTCCGCCTTCTATTGGTAAAATTAAATTCTTCAGATTTTCTTTATATGATTTGTTATTCACTATTTCTTGAATCTCTGCTTTATAACTACCCATAGATTCATCATTTTTACTTAAATAATAAGTGTAAGTACTCACCACAAGACCAGTAATAACGCCGGCCGCCACTTTAGCAAAAGTAGGATTTTTGAAAATTATTTTTATACGTTCACCGAAAGAGCCTTTTTCTAGTTGTAAATAAATATCAACGTCTTTAAGGCCGCTATCTAATTTGCCACTTTTTATAAGTAAAGATATGCTATCACGAATAAGTTTTTCCAATGACTGAAGTTCTGTATACAAAATCCGAATTTGCATCTGCCCACTATCAAACGAGCCGCCGTGATACACAAATTTTATAACGGCTTCATTTTCTAATTTTTCTCCAAATAAATTTATGCTCATACTCTTATCTCTCCACTAATTAATTTTGGTAAAAGCAAATCGCGGAGAGCGGCTATTTTTTGGTTTTCTTTTACGTTTACTAATATTCTATTCCTAATTGCGGAGACAATATTTTCAAATTCTAAAATTTTATCTTTTGATGGAACGGCCAACTCTAAATCTGTGATTACTCGGGCATTTGCACTCTGTCTCGTTGTACCTGTGCTAGCGCCAAAAATAAAATCTTGGTATAGTCGTGAGCGCAGATAATAAAATAAGAAATAAGGGGTTAAGTCTTTATTGATAATCTGCAATCGTATCAAATATGAAGCAAAAACAGCATCGACATCTTCCTCAATAATTGCAACCTTACCGGGATCAGCCATACGAGCTATAACAATATTGCCTTTTTTTAATTGATACTTAGAAAGCCTGTCCTCACTGATTTTACAATATGGGACTGTATCCCAATTAATCCAATCTGTCTTATTGATATCCATAACACGTAAAAATTTCGGGCCGATTTTTTCTTCGCTTGAAGATTCTGTATAGCCATATTGCGTCTTAACTAATTCACTCAATTTTGCAGTTGGATTTTTGACTTTTGAATTTTTTATAAACCATTCCTTAAAAATCAACTGCGCTATTTCTTCCAGTGTCCGACTGATTTTATTATTCAACTCAATCTTGTCATCAAAAGCGGAAAGAATAGCAGTAATGAGTTCTTGATCATTTAATGAAAGAAGTGCTATCTCCAGGCTAAGTAAGTGTGGAACTTTTATACTTGGTTGTGCAGCACCAATAATAATCCCTTTTACTTCTTGAATAAATTTTTTTTGATTAAAATAACTCTTTAAATACTCGGGTAAAACTTTATTTTTGTCAGGCCTTAAAGCAATCAAATTTTGTGCTATGCAGTATTCAGAATTTTTCGGAACAAAACACCATTGGGGGATAGAAGCTCCTACTGTTGAAAACAGTATATCTCCTTCTTTGGGGTGTCCGGAGCGAAACCAAGTATTATATATTTCTTCCGATACATATTTCTGCTTATCTTTATTAGTTAAATCTGGATATTTATTATTTATTGACATTTGAAAAGTTTCTATCAATTCATGACCGGATTTCGATAAAGGCGGCGTCTTTCCTCTATTATCAATAACTTTCTCTATAACATCTCTCAACTTCACCCTCTGCCAAGTTTTTTTGATTTGTGTGATCATTGCATTATTTGAGAAATTTTCCAATCGGTAAAATCTCTGTTTATTTCGACCCTATGGGTTATTGAGCGGTTACCAAAAGAATCTTTGAATTCTGTCACATAATAGGAATAACCTTCCTTACCAGAATTTAAAAGACCAACACAAAACACTGCCTCAAAATTATGTTTTCCAAAAATACTTTCACGAATTTTACTTCTAAAGTATTCGCCCGCGCCGTCAAAAAATACGACAAGAATTTTGTTCCATGCATATTCGGAGCCTTTTGAAATTTTAAGATTTATTGCATCAATAACTCGCTGTTCTCCCCTGGGTAACGTTTTCCCTTTAGGAATATCAAGAGCAGATACATGCTCTGTCGGAAATGATAACTTTCTACTCCGATCCAAAATAAAACCATCACCCTTATTATCATCCGCAAAAGTGATGTCCGCCTTATACATCTTTCTTAGCGTGGCGCAGATTAACCAGTTAGCCCATGCTTCTCTTGGAAGAAGATTGAAATTCTTAATCTTCCGCCCATTCCATAAATTTTTAGGATTTTCTACAAAAAGTTTTAAATCTTTAAGCGCCAATCTTAAATCTTTTATTATTTTTACCTTTTGTTGGGTTGTTTTAGTTTGAGTAGTCATGATTAACGATTAAAGCCGAACCAAGTGGCAAGAGTGGTAATAATTAAACCGATTATCACTTCGGAAATATGGCTTCTAATCCAGTCCCAAACAGATTTTATAAACATTCCCCAATATTGCTTATGTGGATTTTTAAAATCACGGATTGTTATTCCTTCTTGTGTAAATTCCTTTCCAACTTGAATAAGGTGGGCGGAACCACCCGCACCGCCATCACCGCCTCTGCCCCCGTTGGGGCCACTTCCTCCATGACCACCAGCACCACCCGAAGCATTTACAGTAGGGATATTACTATTATCAACAATCGGTAAATCGCCTTGTTCAATGCCCTCTTTTAAGGCCATCAAAATCCCCACGCCTACATCAACATGATTTTTTGATCCGTATTTCACATCTTTTATAAAATTTTTATAATAATGACTGTTTTCACCCGCCGTTTTCAAAATAAAGCTTTCAACACTATTTTTCCATTCTGAAAAAGCACCTTCATTAAGTGTTAAAGCACTGATTACATTTGGAGGATTTGGTCTATGTGTAGCCTTTACAGCCAACGCTTTTTCAATAAGTTGGACAATACGATACAAGATTTTTTTTCGTTCGGTACTTTCCATATTAAAAATCTATCTTCTTTAAATTCTCCAAAATCTTCCTTTCTAAATTCTCGCCATCGGCAAAAAATTCTTTCAATTCGCCGCTCAATTTTTTCATCTTCTCCTTAAATGGCACGCCGTCATCTTTTTCCTCTTTTATGCCAACATAACGGCCCGGCGTAAGTACATAACTATTTTTTACAATTTCCTCTAATTTAACTGATTTACAGTAACCCGGTTCATTTTTATATTTTTCTGCGCCTCTTTCGCCACGCCATGCACGCGCAGTATTGGCGATTTTTTTAATTTGTTCATTATTAAAAATAACTTGCTTACGAGAAATCTGCTCAAAAATATCCCTAGCGTCTATAAAAAGTGTTTCGCCTTGTCTATTGCGAAAACGACCGCCTTTTTTACTTTTCGTCATAAACCAAAGTGAAACTGGCAAAGCCACGCTATAAAAAAGTTTCGGGGGACAAGCAATAATCACATCTACTAAATCATCTTCAATCATCTTTTTACGAATTTGACCTTCCCGTCCGCTTACTGCAAGCGCGCCATTAGCCATCACAAATCCAGCCATGCCGGTTGGCGCTAAATGATGAATAAAGTTTTGAATCCACATAAAGTTCGCGTTACTGCCAGGCGGCGAGCCATATTTAAGCCGTGGATCATTATCAGACAACTTTTTTGGATCCCATTCGGCATTAAAAGGAGGATTAGCAATCACAAAGTCAGCACGCAAATCCGGAAATTTATCTTCGTAATAAGAGTTACCAGATTGGATATTGCCATCAATTCCGCGAATCGCAAGATTCATTTTAGCAAGCTTATAAGTATTCGGATTACTTTCTTGCCCAAAGAACGAAAGGGTTTTCGCGTCCATTTTGTTGTATTTAACAAAATCATTTGATTGCACAAACATTCCACCGCTTCCGCAGGCAGGATCAAATATGCGCACATTCTCATATGGCGAAAGAATTTCTACTATTAAACGTACAAGACACCGAGGTGTATAGAACTCACCCCCTCGTTTTCCTTCTGCAGATGCAAATTGACTCAAAAAATATTCGTATGTACGTCCAAGAATATCCGTTTCTTTCTTGAGATCGTGATCAAACTGAATTTTGGAAAAGATATTTACTAATTCGCCCAAGATATGGCTTTCTAATGGTGTGCGGGTATAAATTTTCGGGAGTACGCCCTTAAGTTGTTTCTGATTTTCTGCCTCAATGGCATCCATCGCCTCATCAAGATATTTGCCAATGTCATGATGCATCGCGTGATTACGCAGATGGTCCCAGCGCGCTTTAGATGGAATATAAAAAACACCCTCGCCTTTATATTGGTCATTATCATCAATAATCGCCACGCGATCTTTTGCGTTTGAAATATAATACTCTTTGTCTTTGGGATCGGCAGTGCGATTCTTAAGTTCTGTTCGCCGTTGATAAAATGCATCAGATACATATTTCAAAAATAAAAGTCCCAAGACAACATGCTTATACTCTGAAGCATCAATGCTTCCACGAAGTTTATCGGCTGCTTGCCAAAGCTGCTTTTCAATTCCCCATAGATCACGTCCAGTTTTTTTATCAAGAACCAAAGCAACTGCTTTATCCCGTTCAACTTTTAATCGTTCTTTAATATCTTCTGGTAGGGTATCAACTTCTATAAGATAACTGCGGCCCTTTTGAGTCGCTTTTATAGCACCATCTCGAATACCTTGCTTAAGTTTATTAAAAACAGCCGCACGGGTTATTCCCAGAACTTTAGCAATTTCAGCTATGGTCATTTGAGCATTAGTCATACTGGTAAGTATAACAAAGTCATTTTTAAAAGTCAAGTATACACAAGGTAACCGGTTTATCAAAAAATCACCATTTTTAGCTTAAAATGGTGATTTTCTGTGTTATTTTTACTACTTTATGATTAGATTAGGGCAGCACGTTTCGGATTAAATTTCTTTAAAACCCCCTCAGTATATAGGTCCCATTTTTCACGAGGATCAAGTGTGTGCATATAATCCTGGCATCCATCACAGCACGTCAATTGGTCTTCTAAAGATAAGCGTTTTCCCACAATATCAATTGAGACAAATTTAACATCACCAACCATATTATTGCCGGTATTAAATAAAGATTCGTAATCCTCAAAAACTCGTCGATGATTATGAGACATCGTCACTATTTAAGTATATCAAACTGAGTAATAAAAAAATTTTCAAGTTATCCACAGAAGTATTTTAAACTCTATTTTCGCTCAATACGCCAGGCCTCCGCCAGCTGGCGGAGGCGTATTGGATTTTTGCTTAAAATTAGTTTAACAATATCTTCCTTTCTATATATAATAGCTCAAAATACGACTCAAAAAAAACCGTCATTGGGTAATTTTTTAACAAAACAAAATCGCTCATCTAAGAGCGATTTTGTTGATAAGCACCTCGTGCGGGATAACCTATCACGACTTGGCGGAGGCGGAAGGATTCGAACCTTCGAACCGGTTTCCCGGTTAACATCTTAGCAGGATGCTGCCTTAAGCCGCTCGGCCACGCCTCCGTAATTTATAAATATATACTATATTAATAAAATTGGGTTTACAAATAAAAAACCCGCAAATTTATTGCGGGTTTTTGTTTTAGAGAATTTCTTCCCAAATAAAATAGTTTGTTTTATCGGCCTGTTTCTCCGCGTATCCTTCCGGTTTATACCATTTTTCCGGCAGAAAAACTTCAAAAGCGTAAATTGAATACAAAGTATATAATCCAGGAAAAGAAATAGATGGAATAGGGCCTTTGATAATGTTCGGACGGGGAACAAGCGGCAATTTTTCCGTAACGCCAAGCTCTTCGGCAAGCGCGCGCCAGGCGCCGATTGCCGGAATCTCGCCGAACTTTAATTTTTCCCCGATACTCATATTTCCGGCAAGCTCACGCCTTTTTTCTCTGCCGTCTTTAAAAATTTGCTTGTCCTCTTTTAAAAATAACAGCGCGGAACTTTTTTGCTTGTAAAAAATACGGACAGAGCTTCCGATGACAGAACGTAAAAGAAAATTGCCTTTTTTAATCAGAGTTGATTCTCCGTCGTTAATTTCTTTCAATAAATGGTCAACGGTTTTTGCCGCGCCTGTTCCCCAGTCACCAAGCGAAACATTACTAATTTTAAGCAATGCTACTAAGTGTTTTTTATCCATATTTATTTCCATATATTAGAACTGCAATCAGTATACTGATAATTTTTATAAATAGAAAGTGTTTTTAATTTATTGCCATAATTAAAAAAATGTGGTATTTTTGTAAAATCCTATGAGCGCTAAAAACAATGAAAATATAAAACGGCCGCCGGTGGTGGTGGTGGTTGGGCACGTTGACCATGGCAAAACCAGTTTGCTGGATTTTATTCGCAAAACCAATATCGCCGATAAAGAAGCCGGCGGAATTACGCAATCTGTTGGCGCCTACGAAATAATTCATGTTTTACATGAATCGCGGATGAATAGTGATTTTGCGGCTGGCCGTAAAATTACTTTTATTGACACGCCGGGCCATGAAGCGTTTTCTAAAATGCGTCAACGGGGCGCGCATGTGGCGGATATGGGAATTTTGGTGGTAGCGGCGGACGAAGGCATAAAGCCGCAAACTAAAGAAGCCCTAAAAGCATTGAAAGATTCGGAAACGCCTTTTGTGGTGGCAATTACCAAAATTGATAAACCCAATACCGACATTGAGAAAGTTAAAAACGAACTTACCGCCAATAATGTTTTGCTGGAAGGATACGGCGGAAGCGTCAGCTATCAAGGTGTTTCTTCCAAAACCGGCGAAGGCGTAAATGAGCTTTTAGACCTGATATTGCTTACCGCCGATGTAGAAGGTCTTGTTTACAGTGCGGATAGTTTAGCCAGCGGCGTGATTCTTGAAGCCAAACGGGATAATAAGCGGGGAAATACCGTAACTATTATTTTAAAAGACGGGGCATTAAAGAAAGGCGATTTGATTGTTACGGCTACGGCAAAAGGGAAAATTAAAATTTTAGAAAATTTTTTAGGAAAGCCGGTTAACGAGCTTTTGCCGTCCAGTCCGGCGATAATGCTCGGTTTTGAAAATTTACCGCAGGTCGGCGAAGAATTTACAGCCGGAAAATTATCCGAAGCCGATTTAGCTCAAGTAAAAAAATTAACCGGGCGCAAACTGGAGACCTCGGATACCAGCAATAAAGAATCCCAGACCGTCCGGGTAATTTTAAAAGCGGACGTTGCTGGTTCGCTGGAAGCGCTCCACGACCTTTTACGCAGGGTTTCTATTAAAGAAAATCAGACATTGGACATTGTCAGTCAATCAGTAGGCGAAATTACCGACGGCGATGTGAAAGACGCAGTGGCAACCGGAGCGATGATTTTAGGATTCCGCGTCTGGCCGAACAGAGCGGCGGAAAACTTGGCGAGAGCTCAAAACATCACCGTCGTAACCGACGAAATTATTTATAAATTGGCGGAAGGAATTGAAAAAGCGTTTTTGGAAATGGGCAAAAGCAAGTTTAGCGGCGAACTGGAAATTTTAGCGGTATTTAGCGCTAAAAATTCCAGGCAAACCATCGGCGGCAGGGTGAATCGGGGGCAGATTCGGATAAAATCGTGGCTGGAAGCGCAACGAGGAGAAGAAATTATCGGAAGAGGAAAGGTCTTAAACTTACAACGGGGCAAAAAAGACGCCAATGCGGTAAACGAAGGAAACGAATGCGGATTGATTTTTGAATCGGATGTTAAAATTGAAATAGGAGACAAATTGTTAAGTAAATAATTTATTAGCTTTGTCTATTTGTCTACCGGCACCGGCGTCGTTTTGCTCCTGCGGCAAAACGCGCCTACGCCTCGCTTCGATTTTTCGCCCGCGGCGAAGCCAAGTAAATCGAAGCTCCGGAATTGCCGTACGACAAATAGACAAAACTCGCATATATATGCCTTATCAGAGGTATCAACGGATAGAAAGTTTAATCAAAGAAGAGTTAAATAAAATAATTCTGAAAGAGTTGGAATTTCCGGGAGCTTTGGTTACGATTACCGAAGTGGAAGCGCAAAAGGACCTGGAAGACGCCGATGTTTTTATAAGCGTGCTTCCTTCCGAGAAAACCGCGGAAGTTATGGGAGAATTGAAAAAAAATCAGCGCCAGCTTCAGCATTGGCTCCTCAAAAAAATAAACATCAAGCCGATGCCGAAAATAATTTTTAAAATTGACTACGGCATGGAAAAGGCGGCAGAGGTGGAAAAAGCGTTCATAAAGATTGAAAAAAAAGAAAAAGAATTATAATATTTTTATAAAGCGGCTTGGTAGCCAAGTGGTAAGGCAGCTTTCTGTCTGGCTACGGCAGATCTCGCGTAGCGAGACAAAACACAATAATGTATTATGTTTATTTTTTGAAAAGTCATCAACAAAAAGAATTATGAATTAAAATAAATGGCGCCGTACCCAAGTGGTCTAAGGGAGGAGTCTGCAAAACTCCGATTCATCGGTTCGAATCCGATCGGCGCCTCAAAGAGGTACTGGTTTGTCTGGCTACGCCAGATCTCGCGTAGCGAGACAAAACTCTTATACGGGAGTTCGATTCTCCCTCAGGCCTCAATGCTCGGGTGGCGAAATGGCATACGCACAGCACTTAAGATGCTGCGCCGCAAGGCATGCGGGTTCGAGTCCCGCCCCGAGCACCAATATCAAACTTTCCGATTTTTGCCCGACCGATTCGGCCGCGCGAAGCGCGGAAAG
>Ga0209541_10002517_pt1 | contig 34604 bp, 52 predicted proteins | sample RifCSPlowO2_01_FD_184027 | JGI IMG/M metagenome (GOLD analysis project Ga0209541, IMG submission 184027) | Groundwater microbial communities from Rifle, Colorado - Rifle CSP2_plank lowO2_0.1 (SPAdes) (version 2) | ecosystem: Environmental > Aquatic > Deep subsurface > Groundwater | place...
ACAGAAACATGAAAACAGGAAACATAGCTGCAGAATACTCAACTGAAATATTTTTGAATTTGCTTAATAATATATGAAAATAAGCAATCATGTAAGGCAACAATCTTGTCTCTCTTGATGTGTCCCAGCCTAATGGCACATACCTCATATCATCATGCTCCATTAGCTTTCCATTCTCAACTATATATTTGGCATATCTTAAAAACAAATAAGGATCATTATCATAACCTAGAGTATAATCATTAGTTGTAATATCTTTTAATTGCTCTAAATTAGCTGTTCTTATATGCCAAGCCAACCACAGCAAAAGAATTAAACTAATAAAAATAATTAAATTCTTTTTTTTAAAGATAAAACCAAGTACTTTTTCTTTTCTCTCATTAATTCCCTTTTCTATACCTTCTCCCATCTTTTTAATAATAGCCAACAATATCTAAATTCTAAGCTGGAGGTTTTTAATTTATTAGGTTTTAATTGCTAAATATTTAAGATGTCATTTATTTATCTTTTCACTCGACTTTTATATTATCAACAAGCTCTTCTGCAGATTTCTCTTTCTCTATATTCTCGCCATTGCAATACGGACATTTTTTTGAATTACCTTTCTCGCTGCTAAACCTATAACCACAATTTGTGCAAACAAAACTTTCCATGCTTAAAACTAAAGAAATTGGTTATTTAAATTTAATTAAGTTTAAAGTTTTGTAGAAAGCCAACAACCTTTAATAAACAAGTTCTGTATTAAATTTTTAATTCAAGTTTATAGAAGTTTACTCAAAGAATAAGCTTGAAACTCTTTTCTTTCTATAGGCATCTAAGACTAACAACAGATAGGCAAGAATTAAAGGACCTATAATTATTCCTAAAATTCCAAATACCAATAAGCCTCCGATCATTCCAATTAAAATTATTGCAAAAGAGATTTTTGTTTTTCTTGCCACAAAATACGGCCTTAAAATATTATCTATCCATGAAACAATTACTCCTCCATAAAGAGTTAAGCCAATAGCTGAAACTAACTGGTTTGACACAAACAAGTAAATAGCAGCTGGAATCCAAACTACCCATGCTCCTAAAACAGGAATTATAGAGGTAATTATTGCTGCTATAGTTAAGATTAAAGCATTAGGAACTCTAAATATAAACAAGCCAATCCCAGCAAGTATACCTTGTAATATTCCTACTACAATATATCCTTTGATTACAGAACTGGTGATATTTTTCAATTTTTCTTCTAAATCTTTTTCTGTTGTTTTTGAAAATGGAGACAAACTTTTAACATAGCTCTTGAAAAGTTCTCCATCTCTTAATCCAAAAAACAATACGAAAAATACAACAACGCTTTTTAAGGCAAAAGCAGGCAAATCTAAAAACATTTTGGAAGATGAAGATAAGGTTCTTGAAACTAAACCAGAAATAAAGCTGCTGATTGAGCCTGCCAAGTCTTTTAAGAATTCTGTCTCTGCTAAAGAGGGGAAAATAGTTTTAATCAAAAGAGAAAAATCTATTTTTTGTACATACAAGTAGATATCGAATATTTGTTTTAGAAGTATAGGCAGAAGAAACCATAAAGGCAGGAATATTATTAATGCTATTAATATAATTGTTATTATTGCAGAAATGTTTTTTTCTTTCACAACTTTTAGAATTTTTTCATATACAGGATAGAAGATATACACAAGGATTAAGCCAGAAATTATTGAGGTTATTAGTGGCCATAAAAGCAAGACAGTAAGAACTACTAAAACTCCCAAAGCTACAAATATAGATACTTTTTTAAATGATTTCTCATCTATCATATAAAATAAAAAAGAAAGGAGTTTAAAAATCTTCGTTTTATAAAACGAATAATACCCAATTAAATCTGGGGTATTTAAAAAATGTTAAATATAAAAAATATCAAAATAATAAGATTAGGGGGCATTTTCTGCAATGGAATGTTTTATTAAAAAAATATTTTTAGATAGAGTAGACGAGCAAGTACATAATAAGTTTGTTAGGTTTGGAAAAGGAAAATACGAGAATAGGGCTGTTTTAAGTTTAAATAAATCAAACAAGATTAAGTTAAAAGGAAGTTTTGAGTACGCGAATGATTTTGTTTTGTTTGTTAGTGAGTTCCAAGCTAATTTTTCTGGAGTTATTTTAAGCAAAGAGAAATTAGATTTAGAGAATGAAAAATTAAAAAATGGGTTATATGTTTATGAAGTTAGTGATTTAACTAAGGAAAAAGTTAAAGAAATTTCTGATAAAACTTATTATATATTATTAGATGCAGAAGCTGAAGGCTTGAGTTTAAAAATAAAAAAGAAATTGCCTAAACCAGGCAAAAGCAGAGATTTAAAGATAGATGGCAAATTTTGTGTTTTAGAAGCTGATTTAAGATATTATCCTCAAGTTAAAGAGGCATTTTTCTGGGATGTTGAAGGAAAGAGAATAAAAGTTAGTCATGATTATATTATTAACGAGCTTAAAATTCCTGAAAATGAAAAAAATCTTGAATTAATAAGATTAAAAACAAAAAGAAAGGGCAAAATAATCAGGAAAATTGAAGTTGATGGTAACAAGTTGGAGAAAGAGAAAGATTTTGAGGTTTGAGGTGTGTTATCGAGGTAACCTTATTTCTGGACAACACAATTTGAGGTTTGAGGCATAATCTTTATAAAGCCAAATTATCTTGAAAAATTGAGTTGGGTGTAGAAGATTGAACTTGTAAGTGTAGAGGTTTAACATGATATTAAAACCTATAACTAAGAAAATATGGGAAAGCGACACAAGCCAAGAGCCGGAAGTTTGCAGTTCTGGCCTAGAAAAAGGATAAGGAAGTTTTTGCCTAGTGTGAACTGGTCTGCTTTACCTTCATCTAGTTCTAATGTTTTAGGGTTTATAGGTTATAAAGTCGGAATGGCTTCTTGTTTAGTAAAAGATTTAACTCCTGACTCATTGACAAAAAATAAAAGAATAACAATTCCTTGTTCTATTATTGAAATTCCTCCTTTCAAAATTTTTTCTGTCAGGTTTTATAAGAACAATAATCCTATTTCTGAAATTTTAGTAAGCGATGATAAAGAACTGAAAAGAAAACTAAAATTGCCCAAAGAAAAATCTAAATTAGAAATAGAGAATATTAAAGATTATGATGATTTGCAAGTAATAATTTATAGTTTGGTTAAAAAAACAGGAATTAAAAAAACCCCTGATTTAAGCGAGATAGCTTTATCTGGTAATTTAGAAGAAAAGTTAAAATTTGTTAAAGAAAAAATAGGAAAAGAGATTTCTGCTTCTGAAATTTTCAAAAATCTCAAGTTAGTAGACATAAGAGGATTGACTAAAGGCAAGGGTTTTTCTGGACCTGTAAAGAGATTTGGTATCAAGCTAAAACAGCATAAAAGTGAGAAAGGAAGAAGAAGGCCTGGAAGTTTGGGGCCTTGGCATCCTGCTCATGTTTCATTTAGAGTGCCAATGGCAGGGCAGTTAGGAATGTTTACAAGAATACAGCAAAATTCAAAATTAATTTTTTTAGGAAAAATTTCTGACTTGAATATTAATCCTTCTAGTGGATGGAAAAATTATGGCATAATAAGGACAGAGTATGCTATTTTATCAGGAAGCATACCAGGGACAGAAAAAAGGCAGTTATTAATAACTCTGCCTTTAAGAGCAACTAAAAAACAACTCAAGAAACATTTTGAGTTTTTAAAATTAGTTTAAAAAAATGAAAACCAAAAAATTCTTCACTGAAGTTCAGAATTTTTGGGCCCCGAAAATCCAAAGGATTTTCGCGGAAACTGAAGACTCTGAGGAGATTTAAGATGAAAGCAAAAATTTTAAATCAGGAAGGAACTAAAGAAATTGAATTGCCTAAATGTTTTTCCTCAAGCATAAGAAAGGATATTTGCCAGAAATGTTATGAGATAGAGAAAAAATACTCTCCTTATGCTCCTTATTTATTAGCTGGCAAGCAATATTCTGCTTCTGGAAAAATAAGGCATGCAAGAAGAAAATGGAAAACTTCTTATGGAAAAGGCATATCAAGAGTTCCAAGAAAAATATTTTGGAGAAGAGGAACTCAGTTTTATTGGCAAGGAGCAACTGTCACTCAAGCAGTAGGAGGAAGAAGAGCCCATCCTCCTCGAGTTGAGCATTTTTTTAAAAAGCTAAAGATAAACAAAAAAGAAAAGCTAATAGCAATAAATTCTGCTTTAGCTTGCACATCCTCTAGTGAATGGTTGAAAAAAAGATATTCCAGCTTAAAAGACAAAAAATTATCCTTGGACTTACCTTTAATAATCTCCTCAAGTTTATTAAAGCTAAAGACTAAAGATTTTTTTTCTTTTTTGAAAGGAATTTTAGGAGATGTTTATGAGATAGCAATAAAAAAGAAAAAAGTTAGGGCTGGAAAAGGCAAGTTTAGAGGGAGAAAATACAAGGAAAGCAGAGGTTTGTTATTAGTTATTGGAAACAGCGAGGAAAAGAAAATTTCTCAAATTGATGTAAAAAAAGTTTCTGAACTTGCTATAGAGGATTTGTATCCTTTGGGCAGGCTTGTAATTTATACTGAAAATGCTATAAAAGATTTAGAAAAATTATATGGTAAGGAGGAAAAATGATAGTTTTAGACATAGAGATGAGTGGACTTGATTTAGAGAAATGCGGAATTTGGCAAATTGCTGCATTTGATATGGAAACTAGAAAAGAATTTTTAGATGAAGCAAGAATAGATGATAAAGATCTTATTATAAGAGAAGTATTGATAGTTACAGGAAAGACAGAAAAAGAATTAAGAGACAAAAATAAACAAACTCAAAAACAGCTAATTGAGAAATTTTTTAAATGGATAGAAAAAAGGAAACTTAAAACTTTTGTTTGTCAAAATCCTAATTTTGATGTTGCATTTTTAACAATAAAAGCAAATAAGTATGGTTTGAAAATTCCTTTTCATTACAGGGTTTTTGACTTGCATTCAATTGCTCAAATAATTTATTACCAAAAAAATAAGAAATTTTTAATTGAAGAAGATCATAGTGGAATGAGCTTAAGGAACATTTTAGAAATGTGTGGAATAAAAGATGAGAGAGTCCTACTAAAAGATGGAAAGCTAATAAAACAAGGAAAGCCCCACAATGCTTTAGAAGATGCAAAATTAGAAGCAGAATGCTTTTCAAGATTATTAAACGGAAAAAACTTATTTCCTGAATATGCTAAATTTAAAATTCCAGATTATTTGAAAAAATGATAATAATAAAACCCATAATAAGTGAAAAAACTGTCAAGTTAATTGAATTAGAGAATACTTTAATATTTCAAGTAGACTTGCGAGTTAATAAGAAAGAAATAAAAAATGAGATAGAAAAAATGTTTGATGTTAAAGTTAATAGTGTGAGAGTTTTGATTAGGCAGAATAAAAAAATAGCTTATGTCAAATTAGAGAAAGAAAATAAAGCTATTGACTTAGCGACTAAACTAGGAGTTATGTAATATGAAAAATAAATTTTTCAAGCCAAGGAAATTAAAAATTTCTTGGATCCAGAAAATTCAGAAAGAATTTTCTTGGCATTTAAATTTCCAACGAAAGTTGAAGGAGGAAATTTAAAGAAATGGGAAAGAGAATAATACAACAGGCAAGAGGGCATGGAGGCCCGAGATATAGAGTTAGAAGAAAAGCTTTTAGGTTTAGAATTGGCTATCCTCGAAAACAAGGAAAAGCCAGGGTTTTGAAACTGATAAACTCGCAAGTTCATACCTGTCCTATAGCTAAAATTTTTATTCAAGACGAGATATTTTACAATCCTGCTTTTAAAGGCATGATAGAAGGACAGGAAATTGAAATAGGCGGAGTTGAATCTAAAGAGGGCAATATTCTTGAGTTAAAAAATATTCCTATTGGCTCTCTTATTTATAATATAGAGGTAAGAGCAGGAGATAGGGGCAAGTTTATAAGAAGTTCTGGAAGTTCAGCTATAATTACAAAAAAAATTCCAGGAAAAGTTGCTGTTTTATTGCCTTCAAAAAAGGAAATTTGGTTTGATGAGAATTGCAAAGCAAGTATAGGAGTAATAGCAGGACAAGGAAGATTAGAAAAGCCTATTATGAAAGCTGGTAAGAAATACTATATGATGAAAGTTAAAGGAGGAAGAGTTTGGCCTAGGACATCAGCAGTTAAGATGAATGTTGTGGATCATCCTTTTGGCTCAGGAAGAGGCAAGAATTTAGCACATGGAGGAAAAGGCAAGATTCCAAAAAGAAATGCTCCTCCTGGAGCTAAAGTAGGCAGTTTATATCCAAGAAGAACAGGAAGGAGGAAAAAATGAAAATGAGCTTGGAAGATTCACTTAATAAGATAAGAGGCTTTATTTTAGCAAGATATCAAGATAATCTGGCTGCTATTTTAATTTTTGGTTCAGCGAATACAGGACATTTCAGAGAAGGAAAATCAGATATAGATACAATTTTATTGTTGAAAAGACAACAAAATATAAATTTTAATAAAGAAATTAAATTTTTATTGGAAGCATTGAAATCAGAACATTTTGCTACCCAATATTTTTATACACTTATTGGAATTAAAAAACACATTAGAGAGAGGGGAAGTTGGAGCACCTATATAACAATAGTAAGCGAGGATGGTTCAAAGGTTTTATATTCTACTCCTGAATTTGAGAAAACTAGAAAATGGCTTGAAGATAACCCCCCAACAGCAGAAGCTATTAAAAAATATCTACATGAAAAGGATAAATTTGAGTTAGATGGTTATTTTGAAGATATTAAAAACTTTGAGCTAACAAAAGGTTTTCTTGGACACTTTAGAAGAAAGCTACAAATAATAAATTATTTTAGTAGAGGAGTATTAATATTTGATTATAATACTTGTCTTAATAACATCAGATTATCAAAAGAGGAAAAAGAAAGGTTAAAGAGATTATATAATGCTTATCTTGAAAGAAAAGGTTTGTCTGATGAAGAAGTTCAAAATTATGATGATTTTGCAAAAAAACTTACAACTAAAATATCCAAGGAGTTCCTATAAAAATGATAGAAAAAATTGAAAGGAAAAAAGAATTCACATTTAGAGGAAAAACCCTAAATGAATTGAAAAGTTTAGATATTAGAGAGTTCGCAAAATTTTTAGATTCTCGAGCAAGAAGAAGCGTCTTAAGAAATTCTGATGTTATCCAAAGATTTTTAAGAAAATGCAATAAAGAAAAAATAAGAACTCATTTGCGAGACATTATTGTTGTTCCTCAAATGATTGGATTAACTATTTATGTTCATAATGGAAAAGAGTTTGCTCCAGTAAAAATAACAGCTGAAATGTTAGGACATAGATTAGGAGAGTTTGCATTGACAAGAAGACAAGTTAAGCACGGCGCTCCAGGAGTAGGAGCGACTAAATCTTCAGCTGCTTTATCAGTCAAATAAAAATATGAAAACTTAATATGGAAGAAGAAAAAGAAAAACCAGTTAAAATAGAAGAGAAAGATGTAGAGGAAACTAAAGTTAATAGCGAGAAAAAATTATCGAGAGAAAAAATCAAGGAAGCAGAAAAACCAGAGGAAAGAAAAGAAACTAAAGAAGAGAAAAAAGAGAGGAAAGAAGAAAAAGTTAAGAAAGATAAAGCAATTGCAAAAGGAAAAGATTTAAGCATATCAACTAAACAATCAGTAGCAATATGCAGATTTATTAAAAATAAAAATATAGAAAAGGCAATTCTCGAGTTAGAAAGAGTGATAAGAAAAGAAATAGCAATACCAATGAAAGGCGAGATTCCGCATAGAAAAAAATTAGGAAGAGGAGGAAGATATCCTGTCAAGGCTTGCAAAATTTTTGTCAAGTTGTTAAGAGGATTAAATGCTAACTCGCAGGTTTCTGAGTTAGAAAATCCTTATATATCTATAGCAAAATCTGATATTGCTTCAAGGCCATATAAAAGATTTGGCTCTAGAAGATTTAAAAGAACAAATGTTTATTTGGAAGCTAGGGATGTAAAGAAAGAAGAAAAATGAGAAATGAAAAATATATCAAAACTCAAATGCATTTAAGAGCAAGAGCAGAATATGAAGGAAGGCGTCATAAAAATGGTATTTATACTCAAGGAATGATGTCTCCTGAACAAGCATTAGAAGCTTTTCAAACATTTGGAGAAGTAAAAGAAATTCAGCAATATTTTAATGGTAAAAGAATAGTTGTTTGGAGAAAGGGAAGTGGTTGGAATTTATTAGAGATTAAACTAAAGCAAGAAAAATAAAACATGGAAGAAAAAAAATTTGTCCAGCTGAAGAAAGATGAGTTTGGAGTAAAAGAATTTATAAGAAAAGAGTTGGGAAAAGGAAAAATGTCAAGCATAAAAATAGAGTACAGCCCAATAGGCGAGAGAATTACTGTAACTACAAATAAACCAGGATATGTAATAGGAAGAAAAGGAGAGAGAGTAGCTGAATTAACAGAAATACTAAAGAAAAAATTTAATTTGGAGAATCCGCATATAGACATGCAAGAAATCACAAAACCAGAGTTTGATGCGCAGTATGTTGCAGATGAAATAGCAATGGCATTAGAAAGGTTTGGAAGCATAAGATTTAAAGTTATAGCTTACAAAATGTTAGAAAGAATAGTTAAAGCTGGAGCATTAGGAGTAGAGTTGAGATTATCTGGAAAATTACCAAGTGAAAGAGCAAAGTCATGGAGATTTGCTCATGGCTATTTGAAAAAAGCAGGAGATACCGCAAAAATAGTAAATAGAGCTGAAGCAGAAGCAAACACAATTCCCGGAGTGATAGGGATTAAAGTTGCAATTTTGCCCCCTGATGTAATTATTCATGATCAAATCAAAGTTAATCCTGAGTTGTTAGCAAAAATAAAAGAAAATATAGAAAATATAGAAAAAGAAGAAAAAATTATGCAAGACAATAAAAAAAAGCAAGAAGAGAAGAAAAAAGAAAGAGTTAAAAAGAGCAAGGAAAAATAAAATGCAATTAAAAATAAAAGACATAAAAAATATATCAGATAAGGAAAGAGAAGAAAAGATAAAAGAATTAAAAATAGAACTAATTAAAAAAACAACTGGAAAAGGCTCTAAATTAAAAACTAAGGAGATTAAAAAAACTATCGCCAGATTGTTAACATCAATAAAGTTAATAAAAAAATAACAAAATGAATATATGCCCTAAATGCGGACTTCCAGAACAAGCTTGTATTTGTGAGGAAATAGGAAAAAGCGAGCAGAGAATAACAGTAACATTAGAGAAAAGAAAATTCGGGAAATGGATAACCTTTGTAGATGGGTTAAGCAAAGAAGTTAATATAAAGGAACTTGCAAAGAAACTGAAAAACAAATTAGCATGCGGAGGAACAATCAAAGATAACAAGATAGAGTTACAAGGAAACCACAGCAAGAGAATAAAAGAAGAATTAATAAAGCTTGGATTTAAGGAAGAGCAGATATCAATATAAAATAAAGAAAGCTTGAAAGAGAAAAATCCAGAAAATAAAATTTCCTGGCTGATTTAAAACCAGGGATTTTAAACATGACAAAAGAAATGAAAAAAATAGAAACATCCAGGGAAGTGTCTAGAGATAGTTGTGACGATGTTGATTGCCCTATTCATGGACATTTAAAAGTTAGAGGCAGGCAATTTAAAGGTTATGTAACTAAAAAGTTTCCAAGAAGAATTGTAATTGGGTTTGAAAGAATAGTAAAAATAAGAAAATATGAGAGATACATGAAAAAGAAAACTAAATTGCATGCTAGATTGCCAAAATGCAAAGAAAATGAAGTCAAAGTTGGAGATTATGTTCTTGTAGGAGAATGCAGGCCTTTAAGCAAAATAATTCATTTTGTTTATATTCAGAAAATTAGGGAGGCGGGAGAAAAATGAAAGCTGTAAGTGCTAAAACAACTAATGCTTTGAATATTGGCAGTTTAGTTAATGCTGCAGACAATTCAGGAGCAAGAAGAGTAAAAATAGTTTCTGTTAAAAAAGGAAAAACAAAGAAAACAAGACAGATGCCTTGTAAACTAGCAGATTGGGTTAAAGTTTCTGTTCGTGTGGGAAATCCTGATATGAAAGGAAAAGTGTTTGATGCAGTTATAATAAGAGTTAAAAAGCCATATAGAAGATTAACTGGCGAAAGAATAGCTTTTACAGACAATGCTGTTGCTTTGTTAAAAGATGAGAAGGGAAATCCTAAAGGCACACAGATTAAAGGGCCTATAGCAAGAGAAATAAGTGAAAGATGGAAGGAGGTTGCGAAAATCGCTTCAATAATAGTTTAAGATGCAAAAATCCAAAGATTTTTGCTTCCAAGGAAATCAAAGATTTCCTGGACCAGAAAATCCGAAATCTTCAAAATCTTCAGATTTTGACAGTGATCAGAAATTGAAAATTTCTGACATTATGAGGATTTTCTTGGTCATTAAATTTTCCTAAAATTTAAAATGAAACAAAAATTTTCTACAAAATGGAAGTCAAGCAGACAGAAAAGAAAGCAAAGAAAATATCTAATTAATGCTCCATTGCATATAAGGCATAAATTTCTTGCTAGTAATTTAAGTAAAGAATTAAGAAAAAAATATTCAAGAAGAAGTTTTCCTTTAAGAAAAGGAGATAAAGTTAAAATTTTAAGAGGAAAATTTAAGAGGAAAGAAGGAAAAATTTCTCAAGTTGATGTAAAAACTTTAAAAGTAAGCATTGAGGGAATTCAGAGACAGAAAAAAGACGGAACAAAAATAAATGTTTATTTTCATCCAAGCAAACTGCAAATTTTAGAGCTAAACCTTGAAGACAAAGAGAGAATAAAATCCTTAAAAAAATCAAGCAAAGAAGAAAAACAGGAGGGAGGAAAAAATGCATCTGAAAAGAAGTAAGACATCAAAAACATGGCCTCTTGCAAGAAAAGGAACAAAATATGTAGTTGTACCTAGCCATAATCTCAAAAATTCTGTTCCTCTGCTAATACTGTTAAGAGACTTGTTAAAAATAGTAAAAAATAGAAAAGAAGCAAAAAAAATTATAAATTTAGGAAAAGTAAAGATAAATGATAAAAAAATTAAAAATGAGAAATTTTCTCTTGGATTATTTGATAATCTTAGCTTAGAAAATAAGAATTTTAAAGTAATATTTAAAAATAAAAAGTTTAATCTTAAAGAGATTAGTGAGAAAGAAGCAGAAGAGAAAATATCAAAAGTAATTGGCAAAAAAATTCTCAAGAAAGGAAAAACTCAGATAAACTTACAAGACGGAAGAAATTATTTGACAAAAGAGAAAGTAAAAGTAGGAGACTCTGTTGTAATTAATTTGAAAGAGAACAAAATCAAGGAAATGCTGCCCTTCAAAGCTTCTAGTAAGATTTTATTTACAAAAGGTAAATATTTAGGAGCAGAAGGGGTTGTTGAAAAAATAGACGGGAAAAATATAGAGGTGAAAATTGGAAAAGAGAAAATAAATTCTAGGATGGATAATTTAATGGTTATAAAATGAAAGAAGAAAATAAAATGATGCAAGTTAAAATAGAAAAAGTAGTCTTGAGCATAGGTGGTGTAGGAGAGAGCCTAGAAAAAGGAGTAAAATTGCTTTCAAGACTCACTGAAGAAAAAGTAGTAAAAAGAAAATCAACTAAGAGGATTCCTAATTTAAATGTCAAGCCAGGCTTAGAGGTTGGATGTCTTGTCACATTAAGAGGAAAGAAAGCTCAAGACTTATTGAAAAAATTGCTTGCTAGCATAGACAATCAGCTAAAAGAGAAACAAATCTCTGGCAACTCACTCACATTTGGAATTAAAGAATACATAGAAATTCCTGGAATGTCTTATCAGAGAGATATTGGCATTATAGGCTTAGATGTTTCTGTTGCTTTCACAAGGCCTGGAAAAAGAGTTATAAGAAGGAAAATTAAGAGAGGAAAATTGCCAGAAAAACAAAATGTAAGAAAAGAGGAGATAATAGATTTTTTGAAAAATTTTGGAGTAGAAATAATTGGAGGTAAAAGATAAAATGACAGTAAGTGATTGGAGAAAAATTTTGAAGCAATTGAAGAATAAACCTGCCAAATTGCAGAAATTTTTAAAACACAACAAGCCTAAGACAAGGAAAACAGGCATAGCTAGCAAGAAATGCGAAAGATGCGGGAGATTTGGAGCTCATATTTCAAGTTATGGACTAAACTTATGCAGGCAGTGTTTTCGTGATATAGCTGAAGAAATAGGATTTAAAAAATATTCGTGAATATTTTTTTAAGAAGGATAAAATGACAAAAAGATTTACACAAAAACAACGAGAAGCAATAGAAGAGAAAGTTGAACAATTACAGAAAATAATAGATGGAACTTTAAAATCCGAAGAATTAGCAAATATGATTACAGAAAGAAGATTAAGTTGGTTGAAAGGGAATAGAAATCTTTTAACAGAGCATTTATCTTTAAAAGATGCTTATGAATTATGTGTATATCACCATATGAAAACTGAAGATGGAATAGCAATGAGTACAAATGGAAATTTATTAACAGTAGAATGCAGAAATTTTTGTCCGTATTTAGAGGCTTCTAAAATTTTAGGATTAGACACAAGATTTGTTTGTAGAGAAATTGGCGAGCCTTCATTAAGAGCTTTTTTTCAACATATTAGTCCAAGGTTTTATTTCAGTAGAGATTATAGTAAAATAAGACCATACTCAGATTTTTGTTTGGAATTTTTGGAGGAAAGATAAAAAAATGGCACAAGATATAATTTCAGATTGTTTAAATATGATAATGAACGCAAAGAAAGCAGGAAAAGGGTACTTAGAAGTCTCAAGATACTCCAAGTTCTTGTTTAAAATTTTAGATATTGCAAAAAAATATAACTATATAGATTATAATTTAGATGAGAGAACAAAAAAACTGAAAATAAAAATCCTCAAGCTAAATAAATGTAAAGCAATAAAACCAAGATTCTATGTCACTCTAGATGATATAGACAAATACATAAGAAGATTTTTGCCTTCAAGGAACTTTGGGATAATTATTATTTCTACCAGCTCAGACTTATTAACTCATAAAGAGGCTTATGAAAAAAATATTGGAGGAGGCTTAATAGCTTATTTTTATTAAGATGAAAATTAATGTTGGTTCAAAAAATCCTGTAAAGATAGAAGCTGTAAGAGAAGCTTTTAATTTGTTTTCTGATTTTTTTGGTAATGTTGAGGTTGAAGGTTTTGAGGTAAGTAGTGGTGTGGATAACCAACCAAAAAGTTTAGACGAGATAATAAAAGGAGCAAAAAATAGAGCAGTCAATTGTTTTAATAATTGTAGTTATGGGGTTGGTTTAGAAGCAGGGATATTTCCAGTAAGCAATTCTTTAACTGGATTCATGGATGTTTGTGTTTGTGTGATATATGATGGAAAGAAAGTTGTTGGTATTGGATCAAGCCCAGGATTTGAATATCCTAGAATAATTACAAATAGAATTGTTCAGTATGGCAAAGAGGTTGGTGAGATATTTGATGAGCTTGTTGGACAAAAAAAGATTAAACAAAAACAAGGAGCAGTAGGAGTTTTAGCTCACAATAAATACACCCGTAAAGATTTTATAAGAGAGGGAATCATAATGGCATTATTTCCGATATTAAATAAAGAGTTATATAGTGGAGAATAAGATGATAGAAGAAAAAACCAAGACAAAAAGAAAAAAAATAGAAAAAAGTATTGAGATACCTCAAGGAATTAGTATAGAAATTAATGGGAACGAGATAATAGCTAGAAAAAATGGAGAAGAGATAAAAAGAAAACTGAATTATAACATAAATAACATAAAGAAAGAAGATAACAAAATAATTATTTCAGGGACAGAAACAAAAAAGGACAAAAGAGTTATAAACTCATTAATAGCTCACATTAAAAATATGATTTCAGGTTTAAAGGAAAAATTTGTGTATAGATTAGAGATTTGCTCTGTGCATTTTCCTATGTCTGTTAGTATTCAGGGAGATTATCTGGTTATTAAAAATTTTCTCGGAGAGAGAAAAGAAAGGAAAGCAAAAATTCTTCCTCAAGTTAATGTAAAAATAGAAAAAAATATAATAACAGTAGAAAGTTCTGATAAAGAGAAAGCCGGACAAACCGCTGCAAATATAGAAAGAGCAACTAGAATAAGAAAAAGAGACAGAAGAATTTTCCAAGATGGAATCTGGTTAGTTCAGAAATCAAAGGGGGCTAAAAGAAAAAATGAGTAGAAAATTTTTGAGAGTAAGCACAAAATTTTATAAAAGAATTGGAAGAAAGAAAAACCAAAAATGGAGAAAACCTAGAGGAAGGCATAATAAAATTAGAGAGAAAAGAAAAGGCAGGGCAAGAAAAGTTGAAGTTGGTTTTAGGAAAGCTAAAAGTGAAAGAGGAAAAATACAGGGAAAAATGCCTTTATTAGTAGGAAATTTAAAAGACGCAGAAAAAATTGAAAAAGGAGATTTAGTAATTATTAAAAAAATTGGTGGGAAAAAAAGAAAAGAATTAGAAGAGAAGATAAAGGAAAAGGGAGGAAAAATTCTTAATTAGCCAAAAAGATGAACCTGAAAAAAAAGAAAAAATTAATTGCAAGAGTATTAGGAATTGGAGTTAATAGAGTTAAGTTAACTCAAGTTAATGAGATTAAAGAGGCAATCACAAGACAGGATGTAAAAAGTTTAAAAAATTCAGGCATAATCATGATAAAGGAAATTAAAGGAACTCGCCACATTGAAAGAAGAAAAAGAAAAGAAGAAGGAAGCAGAAAAAGAAAAATTAATGAAAGAAAGAAAAATTATGTTAAGCGAGTTAGAAAGTTAAGAAGCTATATCAAAAATTTAAGAAAAAAAAGAAAGTTAAGCGAAAAAGAATATTATGATTTGAGAAGAAAAATTAAATCAAACTTGTTCAAAGATTTTTCTCAGTTAGTAGCATCAATAAAACAACAAGAAAAAGAAAAATGAAACAAATAATACTAGTTCATGGTTGGGAAGGAAATCCAGAAAATTGTTGGTTTCCATGGTTAAAAAAGGAATTAGAATTTAGAGGATATAAAGTAAATATTCCTGCAATGCCAAACACAGAAAAGCCCAAAATTGAAGTTTGGGTTCCTTATTTAAAAAAAGTTGTTGGAGAAGTTGATGAAGATACTTATTTTGTTGGGCATAGTATTGGTTGTCAGACAATAATGAGATATCTACAAGAATTGCCTCGAGGAAGCAAGATTGGGGGAGTTGTTTTTGTAGCTGGATGGGTATCCTTAACACCGATAGCAATTAGAACTAAAGAAGATCAAAAGATAGTTAAACCTTGGTTTGAAACACCTATTAACTTTGATAAGATAAAGTTGTTAAGTAATAAATTTGTAGCAATTTTTTCAGATAATGACCCTTATGTTCCTATAAAAGAAAATTCAAATACTTATAAGGAAAAACTTGGAGCTAAAATTATTATTGAAAGGGGAAGGGGGCATTTTAGTGATGATGCCGGGGTAAAAGAACTTCCAGTTGTATTAAATGAAATATTGAAAATGGCAAAATGAAACTAAGAAGAAGAATTGAAGGAAAAACAGATTATAAGGCAAGAATTGGCTTGTTAAAATCAGGAAAAAACAGAATTGTTTTCAGGAAAACAAACAAGTATATTATAGGCCAGTATATAAAAAGTGAAGAGGCAAGAGATTTTGTAATTGTAGGAACAACTTCAAAGGACTTGTTAAAGTTTGGATGGTTAGAAACAAAAAAAGGAAGCTTAAAATCTATTCCAGCTTGCTATCTAGTAGGATTTTTGTTAGGAAAAAAAATTATTGACAAGGATTTTAAAGAAGGCATATTTGATATTGGCTTGTCAAGAAATATAGCTAAGTCTCGAGCCTATTCTTTTCTAAAAGGAGTTGTTGATGCTGGAGTTAAAGTTAATTGCAATGAAAAGATGTTTCCAGAAGAAAAAAGAATAAAAACCAGCAATCTTGAGGAAATTAAACAAAATATCGAGAGAAAATTTGCGTAAACATGGAAGAAAAAATTTTGAAAAAAGAAAAAGAAGACAGCAAAGAGAAGAAGGCAGAAGAGAAAAAGGAAATTATCGAGAAAAATAGCGAGAGCATAAAAGAGATAGAAGAGTTAGCAAAAGAAGAGAGAATAGAAAGAATTGAAGAGAAGAATAGAGAAGAAAAATTAAAGTCATGGGTTCCTAAAACTAAAATTGGCTTGCTTGTCAAAGAGAAGAAAATAAAAGATATAGATGAGGTTATTGAGAAGTATAAGATATTAGAGCCAGAAATTGTTGATTCTTTACTCAAGTTAAAGTCTGATTTGCTTAATATTGGGCAGTCAAAAGGCAAGTTTGGAGGAGGAAAAAGAAGAGTATGGAGACAAACTCAAAGAAAAAGTGCAGAGGGAAATGTTCCTACTTTCTCTACTATGGCTGTTATAGGCGATGGAGCAGGGCATGTTGGCTTGGGTTTAGGAAAAGCAAAAGAAACCTTACCAGCAAGAGAAAAGGCAATAAGAAAAGCTAAATTAAATATAATTAAAATAAATAGGGGTTGTGGAAGTTTTGATTGTTCTTGTAATCAACAACACTCTTTGCCATTTAAAGTTCAGGGCAAAGTAGGCTCAAGCAAAATAATCTTGATTCCAGCTCCACAAGGAACCGGTTTAGTCATAGGAGATGAATGCAAAAAAATTTTAAAATTAGCAGGAATTAAAGATATTTATAGCAAGAGTTTAGGGCAAACAAGAACCACTATTAATATTGCTAAAGCTTGTTTACAAGCATTAGAAAAAACTACTGAAATAAAAACTTAAAATTTGAGAGAAGAAAATGATAGCAATAATAAGAATTAAAGGTTTAGTAAAAATAAGAAAAAAGATAGAGGAAACTCTTTATAGATTAAGATTGAGAAGAAAATATTCTTGTGTTATTTTAAGAGATGATCCTAAAATTAAAAATATGTTAAAAAAATTAAGAAATTTTGTTGCTTATGGTAATATAGATGACAAAACACTAGAGGAGTTAATAAACAAAAGAGGCCAGCTAATAGATAAAACAAAAAAAATTTCTGGCAAGGAGATTATAGAAGAAATAAAAAAAGAGAAAATTGAGAAAAAATGGCAGAGTTATAATTTAAAGCCTTTTTTTAGGTTGCATCCACCGCGAGGAGGAATTAATTCTAAATTGCATTATCCTAAAGGAGTTTTAGGAGATCATAAAGAGAAAATTAATTTGTTAATTAGGAGGATGTTATGAAACAACAAAAACCTCAGAAATTTTCAATTTCTGATGGCTATCAGAATTCAGAAAGAATTCTGAAGTCAAAGATTTTTGAGCTCCATAATTTCTATGGAGAGGAGAAGAAATTATGAAACTCAAGAAAAGAAAAAAATCAGGGAAGCTTAGAGGTTTTAGGACTCATGGGTTTGCAGGAAAAAAGCATAAAGGAAAAGGCAATGTTGGAGGAAAAGGAATGTCTGGAACTGGCAAGAGAGCAGACCAGAAAAAAACCCTTGTTTTGAATTATCCTGAGCCATATTTTGGAAAAAGAAGAATATTAGGAGGAAGAAAGAAAAAGAAAAATTTGCAAATAAATATAGATGACATTGTTAAAAATTTGAAAGATAAAAAAGAACTCAAGCTTAAAGATTACAAAATATTAGGAAGAGGCGAGATAAAACAAGCCATAGTTGTTAAGGCAAAAGCTTTTTCAAAACAAGCTAAAGAGAAAATAGAAAAAGCTGGAGGAAAAGCCATAGTTTTGGAAAAAGAGGAAAATGCAGTTTAAGGATATTTTACATAATTTGCCAGAAGTTTCAAGTCCCACAGAGAAAAGATTGTCTTTCAATATCAAGCTAAAATGGACTTTAATTGTTCTTGCTGGTTTTTTTATTTTAGCTAATATTCCTTTGTATGGAGTTTTGCCAGGAATTTTAGAGAGGTTTGAGTATTTAGAGATAATTTTAGGAACTGATTTTGGTTCAATTATTTCATTAGGAATAGGGCCCATAGTTATGGCTTCTATCATCTTGCAATTGTTAGTTGGAAGCAAAATTCTTGATATAGACACATCAAGCGAGGAAGGAAAAAAATATTTTCAGGGCTTGCAAAAATTAATGGTTTTCTTCTTTATAATTTTTGAAGCATTAGTATATGTCTTAATGAGGGGTTTAGAAGCAGTTCCTAATTATGCTGGAATTGTAATAGTTCAGTTAGTTTTAGGAGGATTGGCAATAGTTTTTATGGATGAACTTGTAAGCAAGTGGGGATTTGGCTCTGGTGTGAGTTTATTTATTCTTGCAGGAGTTGGTTGGAGATTATTTACTGGTTTGTTTCAGTTTATCTCGCCACAGGGAGGAAATTGCTTGTTTGATTTTTCAAATACAGCTTGCTCTGGAAAAATTTTAGTGCTGATTCAATCATTAATAAACCAAAATCTTACAGAAGCTTACTCATCTTTTTCTATAATCTTAGCGACTATATTAATCTTTTTTGTTGTTGTTTGGGCTCAATCTTTAAAAGTTGAAGTTCCTTTAAGTTTTGATAGGTTAAGAGGTTATGGAATAAGATGGCCTCTTGCATTTTTTTATACAGGAGTTATTCCTGTTATTTTAGTTGCTGCTTTAGCTGCTAATTTGCAGTTATTTGCTGGTTTGATTGAATCATGGCTTGGAAAGGCAACTTTTCTCGGAACTTTTTCACAAGGACAACCAGTTGCTGGTTTAGCTTTTTGGATTTCGCCTTTTGATTTAAGAGAAATGTTAATTAGAGGAAGTTTCCAAACATTTTTAATTTTAAAAGCAATAACACATTTGCTATTTTATATAGTTTTATCAACAGTATTTGCTGTATTCTGGGTTAAAACTAGTGGAATGGATGCTTCTTCTCAGGCAAAAAATATTATCTCTAGTGGATTACAAATTCCTGGCTTTAGAAAAGATGAAAGAATACTAGAAAGTGTTTTATCAAGATACATACTGCCTCTAACTATCATGGGAGGAGCAGCAATAGGTTTGTTAGCTGCAACTGCCGACTTGTTAGGAGCTTTAACTTCAGGAACAGCTATTTTGCTTGCAGTAATGATTATGTATCAGTTTTATCAAAGCATATCTCAACAGCATGCTGTTGATATGCATCCTGCTCTAAAAAAGGTGATTGGTTAATAAAAGGGTAGTTCTAATTTCTAATATATCAAAAAATGGTTAGGTTTAAAAGTCGGTTTTTCTTTTAACAAAAATGAAAGGAATGACAATTATGTTTTTGGTTATGTTGGCAAGCATACTAATTGCAGGTTTATGGAGTTATATACCTATAATTAAAGAGATAACACATACTATTCTCGATCCAAGTGTTGGTTTTCTCTTAAACTGGAATATTTATTTTGGGATGTTTTTTGTTGTTTTTGTTATTTCTTTAGGCATGACTCTTGCCCAAAAATATTTAACTGATCAGGAAACCTTGAGAAAAATGAAAGAGGAACAAAAATTAGCAAAAGAGGAAATGAAAAAATACAAAAATGAACCAGAAAAATTACTCGAGCTAAATAAAAAACAAATGGAAAAAATGCCCCAGATGTTTGAGATAACAGCAAGGCCTCTACTCTATACTTTTATTCCTATTGTCCTTTTCTTCAGATGGTTCAGTGATTTTTTTTCTTCCTCAAGCTTAACAAGCTTTAAATTTTTTGGCTTTCTAAGTTGGTTTTGGTTTTATTTAATATTCTCTATAATTTTCTCCAGCATATTAAGAAAAGCTCTTAATGTTGCTTAATTTTGGTTTTAAGTGTGAAGGATGATTAATTTTATTGTTAGATATTTAGTTATTTTTTGATAGTTAATTAAAAGTTCATCTCTTTATTATCGATAATTTCTATTTTTATCCTTCATTGATGCAAAACATCCTTGATTTTTTAAAATTCTGGTTTGATAAAAACAAACATCGAAGATATTATCATTAATCTTATAAACCCAAATTTTTATTAGATATCATGAAAAAAGAAGAGTATTTAGTAAGATTTAGCATGTTAGAGCAAGAAGCTAACAAGCGAGAAGAACAATTAAACTTGATTAATCAGAATATCCTTGAGTTAGAGGCATTAAAATTAAGTTTGGAGAAAATAGAAAAAGAAAAGGAAGTTTTAGCTAATTTAGGTCGAGGAATATATTTTCTTAGCAAGGTTGAAGATAATGAGCTCTTTGTAAATATAGGCTCGGGAATAGTTCTCAAGAAAAACAAAAAAGAAGCTTGCGAGATAATCTCTAGTCAACTAGAGGAGTTAGATAAAATAAAAAGTGATGTAAGTTTTAGTATAGAGAAAATCAATTCTCAATTACAAAATTTATTAGTAGAGATACAACAATCTCAAGAAACGCAAGGAAAAGGATAAAAAAGGAAAAATGGAGTTTGAAAACTTCAGAGATAAAATCTCTGACAGTGCTCGGAAATCTTTTTATTTCCGACAAAAAGAAAAAGGCGAAAAATTTGGGAAAGTTATAGGATATATTATAATGTATTTTGTATTCACAACTATACTTTATTTTGTTTTTGTTTTCCTGAAAAAATTGCCTGAAAACTGGAATTATTTTCATATTATTTTAGTAACTATTTTTATAACTTTGTTAGGGAGTTTATTAAAATTATTATTGAGATAAAATGGAACTTAAAGAGTTTATAGATGATTTAAAAGAGGGGCAGAAATTATTCGGAGAGACTCTAGCTATAATAGTCAATTCTGCTTTGTTAAGTTTAGTTTATCTTGTTGGAATTGGCTTGACTTCAATTATAGCCAAGATTTTTGGGAAAAAATTTCTAGATTTAAATTTTGAGAAAAAAAGTTATTGGGAAGATTTAAACTTGGGAAAGAAAGAAATTAAAGATTATTACAAGCAGTTTTAAAATGTCTAAAAAAAATATTTTTATTCTCGGTTTCGGTTGCTTTTATCACGACTCAAGTGCTTGTTTATTAAAAGACGGAAAGATTGTAGCAGCTGCTCAAGAAGAAAGATTTACAAGAAAGAAACATGATATAAGCTTTCCTATAAATTCTATAAAATACTGTTTGGAAAGCCAAAACATTACAATTAATGACATTGATTATATAGCTTTTTATGAAAAGCCTTTTCTCAAGTTTGAAAGATTATTATACCAACATTTACAGATGTTTCCTAAAAGTTACAAAATTTTTCTTTCTTCTTTGCCTTCTTGGTTTAATGAAAGATTAAAAATAATAAAATTAATAAGAAAAAAATTAAAATATAAAAAAGATGTTCTTTTTATTGAGCATCATTTAGCTCATGCAGCTGGCTCGTTCTTGCCAAGCCCTTTTAAAAATGCAGCTATATTAACAATAGATGGAGTTGGAGAATGGACTACAACTGCATATGGGATTGGAAAAGGTAATGATATCAATCTTGAGAAAGAGATAAAATTTCCAAGTTCTTTAGGTTTATTATACTCAACAATTACTGCTTATTTAGGATTTAGTGTGAATAATGCAGAATACAAAGTTATGGGATTAGCTCCTTATGGTAATATGAATAAAAAAACAAATCCTTATTATCTTAAGTTAAAGAAAGTAATTGACATAAAGGAAGATGGAAGTTACAGATTAGATATGAGTTATTTTGTTTATCATTACAAAGACAGAATGCCTTCTAAAAAATTATGCAAATTATTAGAAGGTAATGTAAGAAAACCTTCAGAGGAAATTACACAAAGACATAAAGATATAGCAGCAGCTTTGCAGTTAGTTTATGAAGAAGTTGTGACAAAAATTTTAAATCATGTTTACAAAGTTACAAAACAGAAAAATTTAGTAATAGCTGGGGGTTGTGGCTTGAACAGTGTTTTTAACGGGAAAATTTTGAAGAATACTAGTTTTAAAGATATATGGAGCCAACCAGATCCAGGAGATGGAGGAACTTGTATTGGTGCTGCTCTTTATGTTTATAATTCTATTCTTGGAAAAAAAAGAGTTTATCAAATGAAAGATGCTTTTTTAGGGCCTGAATTTTCTAGAGAAGAAATAAAAAAATTTTTAGATGAAAACAAGATTAAATATCTTGAGTTTAAGAATAATAAAGAGCTTATTAAGAAAACTTCAAGGTTAATTTATCAAGACAATGTTGTTGGTTGGTTTCATAATAGAATGGAGTGGGGCCCTAGAGCTTTAGGAGCAAGAAGCATATTATCTAATGCTTGCAATCCTGAAATGAAAGAGATTTTGAATTTGAAAGTGAAGCATCGCGAGCGCTTCAGACCTTTCGCTCCGGTTGTATGCATTGATGATGCAAAAAAATATTTTTCTTGTGATAATCCTATTCCTTTACCTACTGACTTTATGTTACTAGTTTATCCTATAAAAAAGGAATTTCAAGTTAAAATCCCTTCTGTAACTCATGTTGATGGCTCTGGAAGATTGCAGACAATTAGAAGAAGCCAGAATCCTTTGTATTATGATTTAATTAAAGAGTTTGGAAAAATTTCTGGCATTCCTATTTTAATAAACACCTCTTTTAATATCAGAGGCGAGCCAATAGTTTGCAGTTATTATGATGCCTACAAGTGCATGATGGGAACAGGAATTGATTATTTAGTCATAGATAAATTTTTAATTAAAAGAGAAGATAATCCTCAAGACATGTGGGATAGTGAAAAATATGCAAAAGATTAATAAAAAAGACAAGTTTACAGATATATTCTTTAAGATAATTATAATAGTTTTGATTGTACTTTCTTTAATTTCCTTAAGTCTAAGCTTGATATTAAATGAAAATTTTTTTCTTAAATACAGTAAAGACAAGAAGTTAGAGTCAGAAACAATTGCAAGGATAACTAACCTTAGAATAACTTTGTTGTCATTAGAAGCCTTTTTCCTCTTTTTAATATTAATTTTTGTGTGCTTTAATTTTTCTATAAAAAGATTTATTTATAAGCATAAAGTTCCTATACAAAATATATTATTGCTTTTTGCTGTCATTATTTTTCTTTTTCTTATTTCTGAGATAAGTTTAAGAATTTATTTCTATGACAAAACAACATCTTTTGATTTTGGGCCAGCCCTTAGATTTAACAACAAATATGTCAAGTTGAATAATGAAGGGTTTAGAGATATTAATCACGAAATAGAAAAACCAAATGGAACAATAAGAATTTTAGGTTTAGGGGACTCTTACACTTTTGCGTTTGGAATCAAAAATATTGAAGATTCTTATCTTGAGGTTTTAGAAAAGAAATTAAATAAGGATAAGAATTACGAGATATTCAATTTCGGGATTCCTGGAGGAGATATTTATGATGAATTACTAGCCTTAAAAGAAAAAGGCCTCAAGTATAAGCCAGATATAATTATCATTAGTTATTCACCAAATGATTATGTTAATATCGACAGCAGCATAAAGAACTTTTCTTTCTGGCAAGAGATAAGGGTGCCCTTTAATTTTTGGCTTAAAAATTATTTTTACACTTATTTTTTCTTAGGCATTTATTACAACAAATTTTTAGAAAATATAGGGAAAAAACAAACTTACCAAGATTTTCTGATTGAGGTTTCTAATTCTGAAGTTAATGAAGAATACAGCAGAGAAATACTTAAAGAGATAAAAAATATTGCAGAGGAGAGCCAAATTAAAGTTTTAGTTATTGCTTTTCCCATACTTTATAATTTTAAAAATTATCCTTTTTCTCAAGCCCATAATTTCATAAAAGATGCGGCAGAAAAAAATAATTTTTATTTTCTTGATTTGTTAGCTCTTTGTGAAAAATATGACGAGAAAGAGCTTATTGTCAATAAATATGACAGGCATCCAAACGAATTGGGGCATAGGCTCGCTGGAGAGGCTATTTATGAAAAATTAAGTTATGAGAATTTAATACCATAAAATTTATATATTAAACTCAAGTTAATACAAAATGGTTGAAGAATATAAAAATAAAAGTTTATTAGGTGAGATTTGGGATTTTCTTAAAGTTAGAAAAAAATGGTGGTTATTGCCTGTAATAATATTGCTAGTACTTGTAGCTGCATTAATAATTTTTGGTTCTTCTTCTGTTTTAAGCCCGTTTATTTATGCTCTTGGTTGAGCATAAAAACTAATTCTGCTTCTTAGCCCTTTTTATAAACCTGTTAAAACTTAAAATTCCTAACTCACTTACTATTGCTTTAATATATTTTTTCTCTATTAACTCAAAAGAAGGATTTTTTATTCTTATGTTTTTAGGAGCTTTATTCCAAATCTCGCGAAAATTTCTTTCCTCTAATTTAACATGGTTTGTGAATTTCCAAGAGTCTGCTATTATATAAAGAGGTTTTTTTAAATCATAAGCAATTTCTGAAAACATTCCTGAACCAATTTTGTTTATTGCTCCTGTTTTAAGTATGGCATCTGCTCCTAAAAAAACTAAATCTGATTTTTTAATTGCAACTCGAGCAGCAGAATCAACAAATTGAGTAACTCTTATTCCTTCTTTTTTCAGTTCTTTTGAGGTTAACCTGCCTTGAAATAAAGGCCTTGTTTCTGTATTATAAACCTGAAATTTTTTGCCTTTCTTTTTTGAATAAATTAAAGCATTAACAACATTTGTGGAATGGCAGTGAGTAAAAATTATCGAGTTGTTTTTTATTATTTTAAAAACAAGCTTGTTTATTTTTTTCTGAGCAAGATTGAAATGCTCTAAGGTTTTTTTCTTCCCGTGTTTTTCATAATAATTTAAAGTATTGACAAGCAGAGGTTCTGTTATTCTTGAGTTTATAAGCTTGAGCTTAATTTTTTTATCTTGCTTTAAAGAATAAGCATATAAAGCTGCTTTTGCTATGCTGCTTGCTCCCTGAATTTTAACTTTTTTTATATCAGAAATTATTTTTTCTATTATTCTGTTTATTTTTGCCTCTTTTTCTCTTTGGTTCATATATAAAGTAGTAAAATGTGGTATAAAAAACTTCTGAAAGATTTAAATATCTATATACCTTAGCTTAATTGAAAAAATAAAAGAGGAAAAGATGTTAGAAATGTTATTATCTCCAGGAAAGGCAGAAAGAGCCTCATGGACTTTATTTTTTGTTGGTCTGGTATACGCTTCTCTTTCAATAATTTTAGTAAATTGGATTTTTTCAGGTGATGCTATTCTTTCAAAATATTCTGGTATATTAATAGTAACGTTTAGTGTTATGTTCTCCTTGCCTTTTATGTATTATTTAATTAAAAATGAGGAAGAAAAAGATATAGAATATGAAGGCAGTTTTAGAATGTTGAGAGAGCATTCCAAAGCTATATTATCTTTAATGTGGCTTTTTCTTGGTTTTGTTGTGGCTTTTTCTTTTTGGTATATTGTCCTTGCTCCAAATCAAAACTTTAGAGCTCAAATAGAAACTTATTGTTTAATCAATAGGCCTGCTAATTTTGATGCGTGTATAACTGAATATGGCATAAAAACAGCAAAAATAGGCGTGACTGCTGCATTGACAGCAAAAGAAAAAATATTCATGATTTTCGTAAATAACATTTATGTCTTAATTTTTACTTTAGTTTTTTCTTTGATATTTGGAGCTGGAGCAATATTTGTTCTTGCATGGAATGCAAGTGTTATTGCTGCAGCAGTAGGAATTTTTTCTAAGTCTAATCTTTCTGCACTTCCTCTTGGAATTGCAAGATATATGATTCATGGTGTTCCAGAGATAGCTGCTTATTTTGTTGCAGCTTTAGCTGGAGGCATAGTTTCTGTTGCTATTATTAAGCATGACACAAGAAGTGAAAAATTCTGGAGCATTTTACAAGACTCGTTAAATTTGATAATTATTGCTGTAATAATTTTGTTTTTAGCTTCTTTAATTGAGGTTTTTATTACTCCTGCTTTGTTTTGAGATTCAGGTTTTGTAGAAATTCTCTTTAAAAACTTGAATAATAAGATATAAAAACTGCATTTTCTTTTTAAAAAAAGCTCTAGGAAGATAGAAAAACTAAAATAGAAAAAAGCAAGGAAAAAGAGGAAGATGAAACTAAAAGTAAAATTTCTCAAGTTATCAGCAGGCAGGCCAGTTGCAATTTTGCATAAGAAATTTGCAGAAAAATCAAGTATTCATGTAGATGATAGAATTTTCATACAGAAAAATAACAAAAAAGTAGCAGCTGTTGTTGATGTTGCTTCTGGCTTATTAAAAGAAAACGAAATTGTTGTTTCTACAGAAATAATTAAAACTATGAACTTGAAAGAAAATGATTTAGTCAAGATAAACCAAGCATCAAAACCAGAAAGTTTAGAAATAATACATAAAAAATTAGCAGGAAAGCGATTAACCTCAAGTGATTTCAGAAAAATCATGGATGACATTGTCTCTAATGAATTGACAGAATCAGAAATAGCTTATTTTATTTCAGGAGTTTATGAAAAAGGAATGACATTAAAGGAAACAGCAGAAATGATTAAAGCAATAGTCTCTTCTGGAAAAAAACTAGATATTAAAGGAGAGATAGCAGATAAGCATAGTTCTGGAGGAATTTCTGGAAGAACAACACCAATAATAGTTTCTATTTGTGCTTGTACAGGCTTAATTATGCCTAAAACATCCTCAAGAGCAATAACAACAGCATCAGGAACAGCAGATGCTTTAGAAGTAATTTGTAAAGTAAGCTTCTCTATTAAAGAGATTAAGAATATCTTAAGAAAAACAAATGCCTGTCTTGTGTGGGGGGGTTCTTTAAATTTAGCTCCAGCAGACGATAAAATTATACAAGTAGAAAGATTATTGAATTTAGATCCTGAACCCCAGTTGTTAGCAAGCATTCTTGCGAAAAAATTAGCAGTAAATGCTAAATATGTTATAATAGATATTCCTTATGGAAAAAATGCAAAGCTAAACAAAACTCAAGCCTTAAGATTAAAGAAAAAATTTCTCGTTTTAGGAAAACATTTTGGTATAAAACTCGAATGTTCTTTAAACAAGACAGAAGAGCCTCTTGGAAATGGAATAGGTCCCGCTTTAGAGATTAGAGATGTAATAAAAGTTTTGAAAAGGCAAGATTCTTGTTATAAACTTGAGAAAAGATCTTTAGAGCTTGCAGGCAAGTTACTTGAGCTAACAGGAAAAGCTAAAAAAAATTCTGGTATGAAATTAGCAAAAGAAATTTTAGATTCCTTGCAAGCTTATAAAAAATTTCTTTCTATTATAAAAGCTCAGAAAGGAAATATTAATCATATTCCTCTTGCAAAATACAAAAAAGATATCTTCTCGACAAGAAAAGGAAAAATTTCTCAAGTTAATATTAAAGAGATTAACAACTTAGCAAGAATAGCAGGCTGTCCTTTAGACAAAACAGCAGGTTTATACTTGCACAAGCATGTTAATGATAAAATAACAAAAGGAGAGAAAATCTTAACTATATATGCAGAGAGCAAAACAGAGTTAAAAGAAGCATTAAAATATTACGAGAAAACTAAGCCAGTAATTTTCAAATAAAATGTTAAGTGTATTCCTTCAGATAAGCTTGAAATCTTAAAACAAAGATTAGAAGAAAAACAAGAACATCCAAAAATAGAAAAGCATCTTTAAAAATTCATGTTTTTTAAGAAGCAATGTTAAATAAAAGGAATTAATAAAAATAACATAGCTTATTGATATAAATCAAATACTTATTTTACACTGAAAACTGAAAATATTTTATAGACAAAATCATTATCGGTAGAATATCATTCTATTATCACCCACCGTATCTGTTACAATACACCAAAACCAAAAGATTTATAAATACAAAAAAATTAATAAAAATAATAAAAGAGGGCAAATGAGAAATAAATCTTTATTTTCATCAAGCTTAATTATAGCTTTAATAATCTTTGTATCTTTGGCTGCATATTTAGCTTTAGGAATATGGGCTCATGGTCCTGGAACAAAAATTCAAGCTCCTACTTCAGGAAGAAATTATTCCGCTGATTTTTTTATTAATGTAAGCTATGTTAATGTGACTGATATCGAATCTCCTCAAGCGGCAAATACAACTTGTTATATTTCTACTGATGCAACAAATGCAACATGGACAGAGCTTACAGGAGAGGCCAATTCTACTTCATATACTATTGAGTATTACAGCAATAGAACCTCTGTAAAAGTAAATGCGACATCAATGACAAACAGGCAAAATGCAGTTATTAATTGTACTATTGGAAACACGACAACTTTCGCATTTATGAATAACACAAATATGACTACTGATATTAGAATAGATGACACTCCTCCAAATGTTACAATAGTGTATCCTTCATCAGGGCTTAATTTTTCTCAAGCATATAATAGCGTGCTCAATGCAAATGTAACTGCAAAAGATGACATAATGGGTGTAAGAACTGCAGGAAATATTGCAAACGGCACTGTATTCTTTAATGTAACAAATAGTTCATATGGTTGGAACGGAACTTTTACAGCATCTGAAGAAGGAACTTCTGGGAACTTCAACATAAGCATAAATCTAACCTATTTTGCTGATGGTGTTTATAATATTACTGTATATGCAAATGATTCTCAATTAGGAAAATTAAATGACACACAGAAATCTACACGCATATATATTGATAATACTATCCCTCAAGTTACATCAGCAAACATAACAGTTCCTGCAGCTGGAAGCAATTATTCAGGAACCTTATATTTTAATGTAACTGCATATGATGCAACTTCAGGAATAAAAAAAGCAACATTCATTTTAAGGAACACTAGTAATAGTTTGAATTCAACTATAGCAAGTGTAGAGACATCAGCAACTCCAAAATCATTAAGCGTGGCATTTAATACAAGCCAGTACCCAGATGGTAATTATACTATTAATGTTTCAGTAAATGACAGTGCAGGAAACACAAACAAATCTTCAGCCCTGCTTTCCTTTACTATTACTATTGATAACACAGCTCCTTCAGTCGGCTATACTTGTGACAAAAGCAGTGTTGAGCAAGATGCCACCTTAACATGTTCATGTTCTGCTACAGATGCTCAATTACAAATTAATACAACAGATTATACAGCAAGTCCATCAACAGCTTTAACAGGAAGTTTCACTAAGTCATGTTCAGCCATGGATCAAGCAGGAAACACAGGAACAGCAATAGTATCTTATACTGTTACAAGTTCTGGTTCTGGAACAACCGGTGGTGGCGGAGGAGGCGGAGCAGGAGCAACACCAACAACACCAGCAGAAATAAAGAAAGAGCAGTCCTGGGTAAAAATTACACCAGGAGTAGCAACAATAATAAAAAATTTTGATAAAGAGTATGGAATTAAAGAAATACAAGTTGAGGTTAGTAATGAAGCACAAGATGTGAAGATATCAGTAACTAAATATGACTCAAAACCAGCAGAAGTTACTAAATCAAAAGAAGGCAAGGTTTATAAGTATTTGCAAATAAAAGAAGAGAACATAGGAAACAAATTACAAAAAGCAAAAATAAAAATCCAAGTAGAAAAATCCTGGCTAGAAAACAATAATCTAGAAAAAGACAAAATAGCATTATTCAAGTTCTCTGATAGCGAGTGGAAAGAGATAGCTACTAACTTTGTAGAAGAAATAGAAGAAAATTATATTTATGAAGCAGAAGTTACAAGCTTTAGTTATTTCGCAATAGGAGAGAAAGTAGAGGAAGGGGAGATTATACCAAAAGAAGCAAAATCCTGGCTTGAAAGAAATTTATGGCTTGTTATAGTGATAATAGCGATAATAGCAGGAATAGCTGCTTACATTCTATATAAAAGAAAACAATAAGAATTAAAAACATCTTTTTCTTAATATAATAGAGGAATAGTGAAAACCTCATGGAAGATATATATTTCAAGAAATCAATAAAAAATAACCAAAAACTTACAAAAGAATATAGTAAAAAGCCTCTCTTAAGAATGTATATTTTAATTAGAGAGGAATTTACAAATCAAAAATAAAGCCATAAATAGACAAATGGAAAGCTATATAAGAAATCTCGTTAGTTATATAAAGAAAAATTTAGCTAAAGGATATCCTACAGACAGCTTAAAATGGGCTTTAATAAGCCAAGGATATTCCAGGATTGAAATAGACAAAGCTATAAGAATTACTAATGAAGAGTTAGCCAAAACTCTTCCTATACTAAAGGAAAAACCAGTTATAAAAATTGAATTAGAGCCTATTTCTCAAGCTTCTCAAGAAACTTTTTCTTACCTAAAAAGTTTATGGAGAAAAATAAAAGATTTTTTTATCGGTTAAAAAATCTTACAAGTTGTTTCTATATATTTTTAAAAAGTTTTCACTTACTTATATTTTTAATTTTCTAAGTCTTTTTACGCCGACGCCAGGAATCGAACCTGGATACCCCGAAGGGAACTGGTTCTCAAGACCAGCGCAGTACCATTGTGCCACGTCGGCTTGATATTAGAAATATGCTTTGATTTTTAAACTTTAACTTTTTATAATTAGTTCTAACTATCAAGACTCTCCGGGCATTAAATTAAAAATAAAAGTTTATCCGAAGAGTGAACTCAAACCCTCAGCAGCCTCAGAAACTTTCTCTTCTTTCTTTTCTTCTTTTTTCTCTTCTGTTGTTGTAGTTGCTGTTGCTGGAACTGCTAAACTAGCTGTTTCTAATTCCTTATCTATATCTACATCTTTTAAGCTTGTCACTAAAACTTTTACTTTGCTTTCATCTGCCTGTTTTCCAGTTGCTTCTATAACTTTTTTTAAGTTAGTCTCTGTTATTGCCTGTCCTGTTTTATGTAAGAGTAAAGCTCCGTATACATATTCCATTTTTATCCTCCTTGAACATTTTGTTGATTTAAATTTTCTTGTCTTAAAAATTTTTCCAATACTCTCTCTTCTGAATAAGCTTTTCTTAACAAAAACTTAATTGTTTCCTTGCAAGGATACTCAAGTTTAATAGCAAATGCTAATGCCCTTATAACTTTTTCTTTTAATTCTTTTAATGTTTCTTCTTGATTTATTTTAATATCCTCATAAATTTTATCTTCTTTAGAATCATAAGCAATTACTGGTTCTAAACCAACAGCAATAGGTTTTATCTCAAGCTTATTCATAATACTAGCTTGAGCTTCATTTACTACTTCATTAGCTTTCAAAATAGTTTTTTTCTCGCGAATATTAATTTTCCCGTCTTCTATAGAGAATTTTAATCCTAAACTGGTTAATTCAGAGATTATAGGGCCAGGTACAAGTTCTGTAGGTCCAGATTCAATAACAACCTCTTCTTCAACTTTCTGTCCTATCTTTGCTTTTCCATAACTCTTATTTTTAGACAAAATAAGAGAAAGTTCAAATGGCTCTAAGTTAGAGAATATTAAAGCCTGATCTTCTTTCAAGTATTTCTTTAAATTTTTTATTGTTCCTTTCTCTATGCTGTCTATAACTCTGTTAATCACACTTTTTTTTGTTACCTTGATTACAGCATCTTTCTCAAGTTTTTTCTTTATTAATTGGAATTGGCTTGAAGGGAGATTTTTAATTGCAACAATAACTAATGTTCTCGAGCTTTTTATCAAATTAATTAGTTCATCAACTACTTTCAACTTTTTTTTTGATATCTCTTTCTCTCTCATAATTTTCTCTGTCATCTTAAAATTCAATTTTTATTGGTTTAGTCATGCTGAATTTAATCATAATATTTCTAATGTTCTCTTTTTTTCTCGGAAGAACATTTAAAATGCTATTATATGCTGTTAAAATATTCTCAGCAATTTCCCCATCTTTCATATTTTCTTTTCCAATAGAAAATTTCAAGCTTGGTTCTTTGCTTTTTATCCTTATAATTTTCTCAAACTTTTTCATAATAGAAACAATTTCCTCTTCACTTTCTTCTTTTAATATTCCTAACTGAGGAGAAGGCATTTTTCCAGCAGGGCCTAAATATCTTCCAAAAGTTCCAGCAACTAAAGGCATTAAGCTTGCATTAGAAATAAAAAAATCATAATTTTTCACTAAATTTTTTAATTTCCTCTTGTTTTTGTAGTCATCAAATTCCTGTTTTGTAATTGTATCTATAATACTGCTTTTTTTATTCAGGAAACCAGCTATTTTTGCATCTTTAACTTTATAAGGTAATTCTAAAAACAAATTGACGCTTTCCTTTTTAGCATCAAAATTCTTTAGATTTATAATTAAGTCTGTAGATTGAACAAATTTTCTTTCTTTATTTTTTTCAGCAAGCTTTTTTAAAGCTTCTAAAATCTTTTCCTTATTCATCTTAAATTTCCTTACAACTTCATCTACTAATCATTCTTTATTTACTTAAATGAAACTATTCGCCTACTACCTATGCGTTTATAGTATAGAAAATAACTATAAACGATGTAGTCTCTAGCTTATCTTTCTTGTTACCAACATTTATAAATCTATCTTTTCCTATTTTTTATCACATAAATACTTATAAATATTAAAAAACAACAATAAAAATGGAATTAGTAGCCTTATTATCATCAGGAAAAGGAACTTGGGGGCAGGTTGCTGGTTTAGTCAATAGAGGAGAATGGGATAATATTATTTTAATTGGAAGTGAGTTTGCCGAGAAGTTTACTTTAGATAAGAAACATGATTTTATTAGAGTAAATACAGATCAGGGAATAAAAGAACTGAAAGAAGAATTATTAAAAAAACTTCAAGGCAAGATTCAAGGAACAGAAGTTGCTCTGAGTATAGCAAGTGGAGATGGAAAAGAGCATATGGCTTTAATTTCTGCTTTATTGTCCTTGCCAGTCGGAGTAAGATTTACAGCTTTAACTAAAGACGGGATAATTTATTTGTAGGGTGGAAATCATGAATATACAAACATCTCAAGAAGAATTAGAAATAGTAGTTGGAGAATTTGAAGGCAAGGGATTTAGTTATCTACCAATAACTGAAAAAAGGAGAGAGGGCATGATACAAACACCTTCAGGAAGAGTTTTTACATTATCTTTTTTAGAAAGAATTGCTAAAAGAAAACAAAGATTTAGATTCGGAGACAAAAAGCAAATAGAGAAAACCCGAGCTCTTGCATATCTGAATGCATTATATCAAACTTTTCCTAATATTCAAGACGGATTATATTAAATCTCACTTTCCTTAATCTTCATTCTTCTCTTATCTTTTCCCAGCAAAACAACTTTAGAAACTTCTTGCTCATCTAAAAACTTGTATTTAGGAAGAAATTTTAATAATTTTCTAGAAAAATTTTTTATCTCAGAATGAGAAGGCATTCTTTCATAACCTAATCTTTTCCTAGCATAACCTACACTTATAAAACCTTTTACCTCGATAAAATCAACATCACTTTTTTTAATTAGTTTTGCATAATTTTCAGGTTCAATCATATTTAACTCGCGAACTAAAGTCATTCTTATCACTTTTCTCGTCGGTAATTTTCTTAATAAGTTTAAACTTTTGTTAAAAATTTTCCATGCGTTTTTTAACTTGCTCTTATGCATTTTCTCATATAATTTTTTGTTAGGAGCATTTAAACTCAAGTATAATTGAGTAGGCAAAGCATTTTTTCTTTCGAGTTCAATTAGCTTTTCAGGACACAAACCATTTGTAACAAGAAAACTTGTAATTTTTTGTTTTCTTAACAATAAAATTAATTCAGCCAATTTTGGATACAAAGTTGGCTCTCCAATAAGAGAGATAGCAAAATTGTTAGGATTTTGAGCCTCTTTCCACTTCTCCATATTTGTTCCTTTGAAACCTTTAAATCCTGATAACAATTTTCTTTGAGCTTTTATTGAGTTTTCAATAATTTCTTTTGGTTCATCTTTTATTTTTAATTTGTTTCTAAGAATAAATTCTATCGCACGCCAACAATGCAAGCATTTATTCTGGCAGAAAAATACACACGGACTCATTTGGCAGCATTTATGGCTTGAGATGCCGTAGAATTTCTGTTTGTAACAAAAACCCTCATTTCTTAAACTTTTTTTTGTCCATCTGCATATCTGAACAGCAGAATTTCCAAATATAGCATAATGTTGTTTCCTCAGAACTTTCTCTATTTCCTTTTTAAGCATAAAAACCTATAGATAAATAGAATTTAAAACTTTCTAAAAATAAAAAAATGAAAAAAATAAAAAATTAAGGTTTTATCTTTTCTTTTTCTTTTTTGCCATTTTGCCTCTTTTTATTTTTGTTATCAAAAATTTTGTTAAAGAAAACCTAAACAAACTCAAGGTTTTCTTGATACTAATAAGAATTTTTTCTTTAAATACTTTTCTATTTTTTTCTTTTGCCCAAAAATTAAAAATTTCCCAGAATTTTACCGTCGATAAAATACTGCTTAAAATCTCCCGTCCGCCCAAAAATTTGTGTTAACTATAGTTAACACCTAAAAATCTTTAGATTTACAAGCCAGAAATGGAAATCTATTTAAATTAATAGTGTTATAGGAATTAAGGGCTGATAGATTAATGGTAAATCGCTATCTTCGCATGATAGAGATGCGGGTTCAATTCCTGCTCAGTCCATAAAATAAGTTTCAATTTACTATCTTATTTTTTGATTTGATGTCAGAAAAATAAACTGCAATTTTTAAGTTGCAGATAGTTGCTTTGCAATGTCAAAAATCTTTTATGGATTTTTGATCACTATCAGAAACTTCGTTTCTGAAGCTATCAGATTTTTCTGAACAACCGAAAATCTATCAGATTTTCGGG